>JAABUS010005304.1_pt1 | contig 17145 bp, 13 predicted proteins | sample 5560161 | NCBI WGS metagenome assembly JAABUS01 (sample SAMN10711885, study PRJNA513376) | rock metagenome | isolation source: Antarctica rocks | place: Antarctica: Victoria Land, Trio Nunatak nord | collected 2016-01-04
GGCCGTTGATGATCGCCTGGGTCACGAACGCCTCGCCACTGATCTGGACCTCCTCCATGATCGCCTTGTTGAGCGCATCGACGGCGACGTCGCTCATCGTCGCGTCGGCTGGGCGGTAGCGGAAGCAGACGATCGAGAGCTCGACCGGGGCGAGAAGCTCGAAATCGGGCGCGGCGTCGATCCGCTCGGCCAGCCTCTGGGCCAGCCTGTTGTGGCGCGTGATGATCCTGGCATAGCCGTCGCGGCCGACGTGCTGCATGGTCATCCAGAGCTTGAGCGCCCGGAAGCCGCGGCTCTGCTGGAACCCGTACTCCGAGTACCAGGGTAGCCCGCCGATCCCGCGGCCCTCCTCCGTCCGGACGTAGCTCGGGACGAGGCTGAAGGTGTCGCGCAGCAGGGCGCCGTCGCGGACGATCGCGCAGCCGCACTCGACCGGGATCGAGAGCCACTTGTGCGGGTCGATCGCCAGCGAGTCGGCCCGATCCATCCCGGCGTACCGGTCGCGCCGGTCCGGGTCCAGGATGCCGACCGCCCCGTAGGCGCCATCGACGTGGAGCCAGAGACCCTCCTCGGCGCAGACATCGGCGAGCACGTCGAAGCGGTCGATCGCGCCGGTCGCGACCGTGCCGGCGCTGGCCGCGACGCAGAACGGCACCTTCCCGGCGGCTCGATCGGTGGCGATCGCTGCCCGCAGGGCGGTGACGTCGATCCGGAAGTCGTCGTCGACCGGGATCACCCGGAGCGACCGGGTGCCGAGGCCAAGGAGCTCGATCGCCTTGTGGAGGGTGGTGTGGGCTTCGCTCGACAGGTAGATGACGAGCGGCGCGCGATCGCCGCCGACGCCGTCCCGACGGTCGTTCCAGCCCTCCCGGAGCGCGAGGCGGTGCCGGGCTGCCGCCAGACACGTCAGCGAGGCCATCGAGCCGCCGCTGACGAGGATCCCCATGCTGCCATCGGTAGGGTAGCCGATCAGCTCCATCAGCCAGCGGACGGCCGCCCGCTCGACATAGATGGCGGCGTGGTCGCCACCGGCGCAACTAGGGTCCATCGCCGCGGCCAGGAGCTCGGCGAGCACGCTGATGTGGGCCGGCGGCGAGTTGACCCAGCCGAAGAAGCGCGGGTGGCCGTTGCCCATCGGGAAGGGCAGTACGGTCTCGGCGAACCGCTCGAGGATCGCCGCGGGGTCCAGCCCCTCGGTCGGGAGGGGCTGGTCGAGCAGCTCAGCGCGCTGCGCCGGCGTCATCGGCTGGAAGACGGGTCGATCCCTCATGCCGTCCAGGTGATCGGCCGCCAGGTCCACCGCCCGATGGCCGAGCCGGCGAAAGGTCGCGGGGTCGAGGGCGAGCGTCGGTTCCGTCATGGCTGACCTCCATGGAACAGGGATGGGTGATCATCGAGCGAGATGGGCCGCGGCCGTATCGGGTCGGACGAGGTGCTCACGCTCCAACCGGGCAAGCAGCTCCATTGCCCGGCGGCTATCGACGTCGAGACTGGTTTCGAGCGTTCGGACCGTGACCCAGTGCTGATCGCGGATCGCCTCGACGGCCTGATTCCAGAGCGGGTCGTCGACCGTCTCCGCCTCGTCGGCCCGGACGGTGACTGGTGCTCCCAATCGTCGCGACTCATCGTCCTGGTGGAGGGTCAGGTAGTAGACGCAGGCGACATCGCCCGGATTGGTGAACTGGTGGAGAACATCGCCGCGATAGATGATGCTGTCGCCGGAGCCGACGTGCCACGGAGTGCCGTCGATCGTCAGGAGCAGCGTGCCCGACTCGACGGCGACGACTTCCCTGGTGCCGGGCCGGTGGGGCGGGAAGACCCCGGCATCGACGCCGGGCGGGATCGTCGTCCGCATGAACTCGAACGTCGAATCCCGAAGGGCCGGCGTCAGGTTGCGGCGCTCCCAGCCCGATGGGTCCCGGGCGACGCGCTGGTCGCGTTGCCGAAGCACGATCACGTCGCCCTGCGTCTCCTCGCCGAGCAGCCTCGTCATGTTGGTGCCAAGCCCGTTGGCGATCCGATGGAGGGTCAGGACGGTCGGAGCCTTCTCGCCGCCCTCGACCGCCGCGACCATGCTGCGGCTGACCCCGGATTGTCGCGCCACCGCATCCACGCTCAGCCCAGCCCCGAGCCGGATCGATCTGATGCGTCGCCCTAGCGCTCCAATGTCGAAATCGTCCGTCACGGCTTCGTCTCCGGCCCATCGTCCTGATTTGGGCACTATAGTGGAACGCTTTCTACTATAGGGGGAAAGAGCCAGAAATCAAGACGTTGGAGGTGTTCCGTCGTTCGGGCAAGCCATCGTCGTTTGACGCCAGAACCGGTCACTGCGTCGTAGTGGCGTCCGCATGCGGCGCCAGCACCGCGTAGCGGTCCCCGGCGGTCCGCAGCCACCGGATCCGCATTCCATCCGTTTGGTCGCGAAGCAAGCAGGGGCCCCTGCGGCCGCCGGTCCCTTCGCCCCTGCGGCGAACCGGCTTCCGCGGTTAGCGGCCACCAGCGAAACCATCGCCAGCGAGGAGTCGCAGGGATGGAGTGGTCGTGATCAGCTCGTGGCACGCCGGTCGATCACGACCTCGCCGCCCTTGAGGACCAGCGCGATGTTGCCGACGTCGGCCAGATCGTGGATGCGGGTCAGGGGATCGACGGCACTGACCGTAACGTCGGCGAGCTTGCCGACCTCGAGCGTCCCAACGCGGTCCTCCCAGCCCATGCACTCGGCCGCGACCTTGGTCGTCGCGACGATCGTGTCCATCGGCGTCATCCCCACGTCGACCATCAGACCGAGCTCGCGCAGGTTGGTGCCGTGCGGCATCACGCCGGCATCGGTCCCCATCGCGATCCGGACGCCCGCCTTGTAGGCCTTTGCGATGCTCTCGCGGTGGATGTCGATCGTCTCGCGCGCCTTGCGCAGCCCGTACTCCGGCATCGCGCCGGTCGCCGCCGCCTGCTCGATCACGGCCAGCGGCGCCAGGAGGGTCGGGACGAAGAACGTCCCGTTGGCGAGGGCCAGTTCGATCACCTCGTCGTCGACGAACATGGCGTGCTCGATCGAGTGGATCCCGGCCCGAATGGCGTTCTTGATTCCCTCCGAACCCTGAGCGTGTGCCATGACGCGCAGCCCGCGGCGGAAGTGCGCCTCTTGGACGATGACCTGGAGTTCCTCGATCGTGTACTGAGTGAACTCCGGGTGGTCGGTCGGGCTCAGCACGCCACCGGTCGAACAGACCTTGACCACCTCGGCTCCGGCCCGGAGGATCTCGCGGACCTTCTTGCGGACGCCTTCGACGCCGTCGGCGATCCCGTCGGGCATCCCCGGGTACTCGGGCCAGAGCGGGACGGTGATCCCGGAGAGATGCCAGCTGTCGCCGTGGCCCCCGGTGATGCCCATGACACCGGTGCTGACCTGCATCCGGGGACCGGCGATGATGCCGTCCTCGACCGCCTGCTTGACGCCGACGTCGGTGCCGCCGGCGTCGCGGACGGACGTAATGCCGCACTCCAGGGTGTTGCGGAGGAAGCCGATCGCCCGGTAGAAGTTGTAGGAGAACGGCCGCGTGAGATGGGCGTTGACGTCCATCCCCTCGACCATCATGTGGACGTGGGTGTCGATCAGGCCCGGCATGATGTAGCCGCCCTGGACGTCGAGTTCGGCGGTGCCATCGGGTACCGAGAGGTCGGCCAGGCTGCCAACGGCCGCGATCCGGCCATCGCGGAGCAGGATGCCGCCATCGGCCAATGGTTCGGCACCGGTGCCGTCGAGGATGGTTCCGTTACGGAGTAGTGTCGTGGTCAAGCGTCGAACTCCCTGTCTGGATCGTTGGCCAGCGAGTCGTGCCGCCGCCGAGGGCGACCGTCGATCCGCGTTGCCACCGGCGAAATGAATCGGGCGCTACCGTACCCGGACCGGCCGCCGGTCACAAGATCAGACCCGAACGCATGGTCGGTGGACCCTCGCGTGCTACGGGCGCGGAGCGTCTGGATGGTTGGCATCCTGGACGGTTCGCGATTGCACCGGCGCATGGTCGGTCGTTATCATCTCGGATGGGCCGGCCGCAACGGGGCGGAAGGTCCAGGCCACCAGGGAGGTTTGGGCATGTTACGCGTCGCGATTCTGGGTGCCGGCTTCATGGGCAGCACCCACGCCCGAGCCTTTCATTCGCGCGACGATGTCACCGTCGCGACGATCTACGCTCACAGCGACCGCCGGGCCGGACCATTGGCCGACGAGATCGGCGCCAGCTGGACCGACGACCTGGCCCGGGCCGTCACCGACCCGGCAACCGACGCCGTCAGCATCTGCCTCCCGACCCCCGACCACCGCTTCGCGACCGAGGTGGCGCTGGACGCCGGCAAACACGTCCTGCTCGAGAAGCCGATCGCCCTGACCGACGAGGATGCCGCCGCACTCGTCGACCGGGCCGAGGCGACCGATCGAGTCCTCATGGTCGCCCACGTCCTACGGTTCTGGCCGGAGTACGTCGCGATCGCCAACCTGGCGGACGCCGGTGAGCTGGGGGATCTGCGCTCGGCGGTCGCCATCCGGCGTCAGTCCTTCCCGCGGTGGACGACGTTACTGACCAACGGCGAGCTGACCGGCGGGGCGGTGGTCGACATGATGATCCACGACTTCGACATGCTGAGCTGGCTGTTCGGTCCGCCGTCGGCGGTGACCGCGAGGGGATACCGCAACCCACGGTCGGGCGGCTGGGACCAGGTCCAGGTGATCCTCGACTACGCCGATGGCCGCTCGGCCGTGGTCGATGGCGGGATGATGATGCCGGACTCCTACCCATTCAGCTCCGAACTCCACCTGCTTGGCTCCGGGGGGGCAGCCGAGTTCCGCTTCCGCAGCGAGGGGCCGGACATCGACGGCGGTCCCGGCCGTAACGACCTCTGGCTGTTCCCAGCCGACGGACCGGCGAGCCAATTGACTGCGCCGGGCGGCAACGCCTACGAGCTCGAGATCGGCTACTTCGTTGACTGCATCGCTCATGGCCGTCCCGCCGATCGGGCCACGCCACGAGACGCCCGGCTGGCGCTCCAGGTCGCCCTCGCCGCCGCCCGGTCGCTCGATCACGGTGGCCAGCCCGAGCCGGTTGCCGAGCTGCTCGCCGCGGGGCGAGCCTGACCTCCTGAGCACTCACCGCGGATGGGCGATCGACGGCCGGGATGGGAGGCGGAAGCGGTCTGTGACGACGCGGCTGACATGGCGTCCCACGGTGGCCGTTCGAATCAGCCGCCGGTGGAGCGGTTCGCGCGGAGCATGATCGCCGGCTCGTCCGTGCAGAGGCTGTCGACACCCCAGCGGGCCAGCTCGTCGGCCCGCTCGGGATCGTCGACCGTCCAGACCCAGGCAGCCAAGCCCTGCTCATGGACGGTCGCGACGGCGTCCGCCGTCAAACCGTACTGCCCAATCGACAGGGTCGTCGATCCCAGGTCACTGGCCAGACTCAGCGCCGCCTCGAGCACGTTCCCGGTCGTGCGGAGTGATTCCGCCCAGCGCCCGGCGCCGGGGTAGACATCCTCCTGGGCGGCGATGTGCGCGACGGTGGCGGCGATGCTCGCCCGAGGGCCGTAGGTCAGTGGCCAGAGGTCGGCCTCGGGCAGTTCCCCCTTGACGAAGCGAAGCACCTCCCAGTCGAAAGACGAAATCGCCCAGCGCAGCCGGGGCTGGCGGCGGACTTCGTCGATGACCGCCTGGCCGGCCTGGTTGCTCTTGATCTCGATATTGACATGGAGCGTCGTGTCGACCAGTTCCAGGACCTCGGCCAGCGTGGGTACACCGGAGCCACGGCCGGCGTCGAGCCCGCCGAGCTGCGCAGCCGTCATCGCGTTGACCTCACCGGTCGCGTTGGTCGTGCGGTCGAGCGTCTCGTCATGGATCACGACCGGAACGCCGTCGGACGAGAGGTGGACATCGAGCTCGATGCCGTCCGCCCGCAGGTCGATGGCGCGCTGGAAGGCTGGCAGCGTGTTCTCCGGGAACTCGGCCGAAGCTCCGCGGTGCGCGTAGATCTTCATCGGTGTGGTCTCCATTGCCAGGCGTGGGGACAGGTGTCGGAAAGCTCGGGCCAGGATACGAGACACTGCCCGGCCCAGTGTTGTCGTCAGATGATCGTCTCAGCGGTGCCGCCGATTCGGCCGACGTCCTCGTCTTGCCGCGTCCGTCGACCAGGCAAGAGCCGCGGGTGGTTCATGCCGACCATTTCACATCCGGTGTCGTCGAACGTTCTTTCGGAACAGGAGTCGGGTGGATCCTCGGGGCACGGATGGCAGGAGCAGATGACGCATGGAGAACCGACGACCCTTTCGATTCGGCGTCATCGCTGAGCGGGTCGGGACGAGAGACGAACTGATTGAGCTCGCTCAGCGAGCGGAGCGTCTTGGCTTCGACACGCTGCTGATTCGGGATCACATCGCGCCCGACTTCTTCGGCGTCCAGCTCGGCCCGATCGCGGCCCTGGCGACCGTGGCGGCCGTGACGTCAACGCTTCGTATCGGGACGCTCGTCCTTTCGAACGACTACCGTCACCCGGCGATCCTGGCCAAGGAGGCGGCAACGCTCGACCTGCTCTCGGGAGGGCGGCTGGAGCTTGGGATCGGAGCCGGCTGGCTCCGGAACGAATATCAGCAGGCGGGCCTGCCGTTCGACGCCAACGGCGTCCGGGTCTCGCGGCTGGCCGAGAGCCTGGAGATCCTGGCCGGACTCTTCGGCGGTGCGCCGTATTCGTTCGCGGGCAAGCACTACCGGATCACGGACCACCAACTGTTTCCGCCGCCGACCCAGCGACCGCGTCCGCCGATCCTGGTCGGGGCGGGATACCCGCGGATGCTCCGGCTGGCTGGACGTCACGCCGACATCGTCGGGATCCTGACGACCTCGGTCGCGAGCGGCGTCGTCGAGGACGAGCCGCTGCTGCGTCGCGACGATCACGTCGCCCGCCAGATTGGCTGGGTCCGGGAGGGCGCCGGCGAGCGGTTCGGCGGGATCGAGCTCAGCTCGGTCCTGTCGGTCGAGGTGACGGATGACCGCGCCGGGGCCATCGAGCGGATGATCGCGGAGCGGGACTGGGACGGAGTGACGACCGCCGATGTCGTTCGGATGCCGGCGATCGCGATCGGGTCGACCGAGGAGATCGCCGAAGGGCTGGCTCGCTGGCGATCGACCCTTGGCCTGAGCTACGCCGTGGTGTCGTCTGATGACCTGGACGCGTTCGCCCCCGTCGTCGCCCGGTTGGGCGCCGGGGGCGCCGGTGCGACTCCCCGTTGACGGACAGACGTCGAGTTTGCTTCGGTCCTCGCGGACAGGACTCGCTCGTTCAACGGCTGAGGCGCACGCCAACGCGTTTGCGGACCGCCTGGGATCTGCTCGGGACGGAGGCCGCAACCGCCGGACGACCGGTTCGGAACGCACCGCCGGTCAGATCGCTTGGATCGTCCCCGGTTCCGCGCTCATGACCCAGAGCGCCTCACGCTTCAGGAGGCGGACTCGGCCCTCGCTGTCATACGACCGGACGTCGTGGCCAAGCGCGTCGACTACTACGCGGCCGGTCGGCTTGTCGCGCGTCCAGACCAGCGGCTGCTTCTGGTCGTCGTAGCGGTGGAAGACCAGCACGGTGTTGTCGTCGGCCCGGCCGAGGTGGCTGTAGAGCTCGTCGAAGACGGTGACTGGCCCTAGCCCGTTCACGATGGGGTGGTCGATCTCGCGCGGCGTGATCGTCGTCTCACCGATTGGCGGGTGCATCGAGATGCCGTCGACCCAGGAGCCGCCGATCCAGTTCGACCAGGCCGGCAGATCGTCGAAGGTACCGACCCCATTGTGCAGCACCAGCAGGGCGCCGCCACGACTGACGTACTCGGCGAGTCGAGCGTGCGCGACGGCCCACTCGTCATCCGACGCGTCGTCAGGGCTTCGGGCGCAGCTGCCGGCATCGACGATCAGCAGATCGACCAGTCCAAGATCGCCGAACGCCCGGGGGTGCGTGCCGCGCAGTCGGGCGTCGATGCCCACCTCGGCCAGGATCTCGGCGACCCGCTGTGAGGTCGCGGCATGGTCATGCCAGCGACTGGCGTACCGGTCGCTGCCGGTCAGGATGATGGCGGTACTCATGAGCCCTGGCCCAGCGGCAGGGCGGGAACCGGGATGGCGTCGGCGAGGATGCCCTCTCGCTTCAGGTCCGCCCAGAGATCCCGCGATATCTCCATCTCCGCCCACGCGAGGTTGCCAGTCATCTGCCCGGCGGTGGACGGTCCGGTTAGGACCGAGACCACCGCCGGGTGAGCCAGCGGGAACTGGATCGCGGCCGCCGCGGTCGGGACGCCGTAGAGATCGCAGATTCGGCGGATGGTGTCGACCTTCGCCCGCGTTGCCGGGTCGACGGGCTGATAGTGGAACCGCGGGTTCGGCTGACCCTCGATCAGCCCGCCGTGAAGCGACTGGGCGTTCAGGACGGAGACGCCTCGCTCGACGCAGAGTGGCAGCAGTTCATCGGCACCCTGGGTGTCCAGCAGCGAGTAGCGCCCGGCGAGCAGGAGCACGTCCATGTCCGTCTCCCGGACGAAGCGGACGGGGAGCGGGATCTGGGTCATGCCGAAGCCGATCGCGCTGACGACACCCTGATCTCGCAGGTCGGCGAGCACCGGGTACGCCTCGTTGAGTGCCACGTCGTAATGGTCGTCCGGGTCGTGGATCAGGAGGATGTCTATCCGGTCCACGCCCAGTCGTCTCAGGCTGGCGGCGACGGAGCGTTTGATCCCTTCGGCGCTGTAGTCGTAGACCCACTCGGTTCCGACGGCGTCGCCGTCCTCATGGCCGGGGATCAGCCGGCCGACCTTGCTGGAGAGGACATAGTCGTCCCGGGGAACCCCGGCGAGCGCCCGGCCGAGCCGGAACTCGGCGGCCCCGTTGCCATACATCGGCGCGGTGTCGAAGGAGCGGATGCCGGCGTCCCATGCCGTCCGAACAGTCGCTTCGGCGTCGGCGTCCGTGACGTCAGCCTCACCAATCGCGGCCGAGCCGAAGCCGAGCTGTGAGACCTGGAGTCCAGTGCGGCCGAGTGGTACGCGGGCAATCGGATCCACGGAGGCATCTCCCCTGGCTGACGACGATGGAGGGTGACCACGTTCAGCACGATCGATCGGTGGGACGGGTCGTTACCCCGCTGGCCACTCATGATCCTGGCGAGACTATAGCAACCGGATCACGACTGTGGACCAGTTGAGATCGGTGACCGGACTCGGCGCGGGCGGCATGGGTTGTCCTGGCGGAGCGGACCAATCCTGGTGCGGATCGAGCCAGTCGGCGAGACGGGACCGGGCTGCCTGCGAACGATGGGCGCTCCTGACGGAGATCAGGTCGAATGCCTCCCCAACTGGTCACGAGACAGGCGTCCGTGTCAGTTCGTGTCTGACACGGACGCCTGTCTCGAACGAGTCGGGCGAAAGGCGCCACGAGAGCCGGTTCCAGAGGAAGCGCTACAACTGGACCGTTAGGTACTCCGTAGCGACCCAGAGGGTCCCGGCTTCATTGACGGCCGACCAGGCGACCCCGTCCTTGTCCTGGGTCGAGTCGAAGACGTTGACGGTGTCGCCATAGGCCAGGGATTGGACGATCCTCCCTGACATGCTTGCCGACGACCGGACATTGAGCTCGTCGGCACTGACGTAGAGTGGGTACCGCTCCAGGAAGAGCCCCTCGCTCAGCCCGTCGCGCTGCCCGCCAACCCAGCCGCCACCGTCGACCGGGAACCACAGCAGGCCTCCCAGCTCGACGCTCTCTCCTGCCTGCGTCAGCTCCGTCCCGTGCGTGACGATCCTCGCGATGCCGGCCGAGACGGACGGATCGGATCGGACATCGAGAAAACCTGCGGTGACCGTAAAGACGGTCTCGGCGGCTGGAACTCCGGTGGTCGCCGCGAGCTCACTGCCAGTGTCGGCCGTGGAAGCCGATAGGGCGCCGCCCGTGTCGGCGGTGGGATCGCTGGGTGCCTCGATGGCGATGAAACCCTCGACCGACCAGCCGATTGTTGGCACATCCGTCTGTAGCCGGTACCAGTCATAGCCATCAGCCGAAACCGGGCCGTCAAGCACCACTACGTTCGTCCCAAAGGGAAGGGAGCCGATGACCGTGCCGCTCAGACTGGGGTCGGCTCGAACGACGAGGGAGTCGACGTCGACGGAACCGACGCTGCCACCCTGGATCGACTGACTGCTGCCCGCAGTCGCCAATGTCCCGAGCGCATTGGGAGCACTGTCGAGCGAGAAACCCTGGACCGACCAGCCGATGGTCAGCCCGCCCTGGTGGAGCTGGTACCAGTCATAGCCATCCGCGGCGACGGGACCGCCGACCACCACGACGTCTGTGCCAAAGGGGAGGTAGGCGTTGACATCTGCGTCAAGGCCAGGCGCCGAGCGGACGGTGAGCGAGGGGACGTTGACAGAGGTGGGCTCCCCGGACTGGATTGCCTGCGCCACCATCGCTGGAGCGATCGGGTGCAGCCCGACCGCCGCCATCCCACTCAGCGCCAGAGACGCGCTCATCGCCGCTGCTACCAGGTGCCTCACGCGTATCGAACTCCCCAATGTCACTGCCTTTCTGCTGATGCTCACACCACCCGTTCAACCGCCGGTACCAATGTCATGGGCCGGTTGACTCACGAAGATTATACGCACGGCCCGATAGTGGGAAGGCCGCCTGGTCCTGCGCTGACGAACTCTCCAGTGGCGTCCAGCGTGCCGCAGGGTCCAGAGAGACAATCCCTGCGCACAGGCCCAGATGTGTCTCTGTGACATAAATGGAAGCGAAAACCTCACGATGCCGAAGCCGCGAGCGAAGCCCCGATCGAGTCCATACGTCCAAGCCAGGCGTCACGAGGTGGGCGAGGACCGACGTCATGCGCTTGGCCGCTACCCGGCAGAGCGCCGGAACACCGCGTGGCGTGATTCGATCGGAGCGTCTCGCCGGTTCGCCGTTGGCTGGAGCCTGGCAGCGGCGAGCCCGCCACCTGTGAGGAGTTGGAGGTGGACCGTCGGCCCAATCGATCGGACGCTACGGCGACGATCACTTCGGTTCGCGGGCGCGTGTCCATCCTGGTCGCCGGCCGCTGGCGCTCGACCGATCTCCAGGATCGGTGCGTTACGGCGTCAAACGATTGAGGTCCCGCGGGAAGAGCGTCACCTCCCGAATGTTCGCGGCGCCGGTCAGGCGAGCGACCAACCGCTCCAGTCCGATCGCGAATCCGCCATGGGGCGGCATCCCGTGGGCAAAGGCGTCGAGGTACCAGCCAAATGGTTCCGGGTCCATGCCGCGCCCGAGGAGGGCGGCCAGATAGTCGGCCGCCAGGTGGAGGCGCTGACCACCGGTGACGAGTTCCAACCCGCGGAAGAGCAGATCGAATCCGCGCGAGAAGCCAGGCCGATCCGGATCCGGATGGGTGTAGAAGGGCCGCTTGCTCATGGGGTAACCCATGACGAGGACGAAGTCGGACCCGTACTCTCTCAGCGCCCACTCGCCCAGCCAGCGCTCGCCGGCCGGGGACAGGTCTGGCTCGACGCGCTCCCACTCGTTGCGCAGACCATTGGCGATCAGCTCTCGGGCGTCGCTGAAGTGAATGGCCGGGATCTCATCAGGGATGGCCGGCATGGTCACGCCAGCCAGCGCGAGGTCGGGACCGAGCCGGTCGGGCAGGCTCCCGATCATTGCCCGCAGGGTTCGGGACAGGAGGGTCATGACGTCGCGCTCGTCCGTGATGAAGCCGATCTCGGCATCGAGTGAGATGTACTCGTTGAGATGGCGCGGGGTGTCGTGCGGCTCGGCCCGGAAGACCGGACCCGTCTCGAAGACCCGCTCGAAGACGCCGACCATGACCTGTTTGTAGAGTTGGGGGCTCTGAGCGAGGTAAGCCGTTCGGCCGAAGTAGTCGATCGGGAAGACGTTGGCGCCGCTCTCCGTCGCGGCCGCGACGATCTTCGGCGTATGGACATCGGTGAAGCCTTCGCTGGTCAGGGAGGCGCGGAAGGCTTCGGTCAGGGCAGCCGCCAGCCGGTGCCGCGCCCGGACGGCCGGGTGCCGCAGGGCAACCGGCGCGTTGTCGAGGATCGTCGGCAACTGGGCGGCAAGGGCCGGCCGAAACAGGTCGAATGGGGGCGGGACAGATTCGGACATGACGGTTACGACCGGGTCGTGCAACTCGGCGCCACCTGGTGCCCGGGGGTTGGCGACCACGACGCCGTCGACTGACAGCACCGATTCGTTGGCCAGCCCCTGGAGCAGACGGGCGGTTCCGGGATCTTCGACGACGACCTGCGCGAGCCCCCGGGCATCCCGCAGGACGAGGAAACCGACGTGGGACAGCTGACGATACCGGTGCAGCCAGCCGGCGAGCCGGATGTGCTGCCCGGCATGGGTGAGAAGGTCCGTGGACCAGACGCGCTCCATGGGACACCGCCTTTCCCGGGACACTCGGGTCCCGAAAAAACGATCGCTCCCTCGCCGTGCGGACGAGGGAGCGGCCCGTGGTGCCACCGCACTTCACCGCGCGAGGAGCAGGCGCGGTCTTGGGGCCCGGTAACGGGGGCGAACCGAGAGTGCTCTCCGCCTTTAGCGGCTAGGGCAGAGCACTGTCCTGGTCGCTCAGGAGTGTCAGCATCGGGTCCGCGGAAGTCGCCTCACACCGATTGCGACTCGCTCGATTCCGCGGGACCCCGCGCCATGTCTCCGTCCTTGCGTGAGCAGAGTCTAGCGCGCCGGCTCTCTTCCGTCCCACACATCGACCTGCACGTCCGGCGCTGGTTGGCCGAGCTGGGAGAGCGGCACGACCTCTTCGACCAACCCGGTCTCGACATCGTAGACCAGGCCCGTCACCAGCCATTGCTGCGGTATACCTGGAACGCGCCTGAGGGCGGCGATGTCCGAGACGACAGAGGCCCGGGGGTTGATCACTTCCCCGGCATCGAACGCGTGAATCGGAACCCCCAAGTACTCGGCTAGCGGTTCAGGCCGGTTCACGAGCCGGGTGATACCGCAGTCGGTATGGTGGAGCACAATCAGTGTCCAGTCGCGGCCCGGGTCGGTCGCCTCCTGGGTAGCGAGCATCCGGAGAAGCGCCATGTTCTGCAGGGTTCCGGGGGTTACGCGCCCACCAACGTTCCGGACGATCGCGGCATCACCGAGGTCGAGCCCGAGGACCAGTGCGGGATCGACGCGCGGGTCGGCGCAGCCGATGATCATGGCCCGGAGCCGAGGCATCATTCGGAGACCGGCTGGGAAGTCATTGGCGGCAAATGAGGCGTTGCGTTCGATCAGGACGTCAAGCGTTGACATGGTTGATCTCCATTCGGCTGATCGGTCGACACAGACAGCGTTCTGAATGTGTACACTGTCCACTCTATGCTCACTAGTGTACAGTGTCAACAATTTGGGCTCGTCATGCTTTGACGTCGATGATGTCGCGACGGAACTGTCGACACGCACCGGCCGCTTGTCTCGTCAGGGTTGCCGGCGTTCAATTTCCTTGTGCCGACCCCGCGCCCGCAGCGGCAAACGATGACCAGTCGAAGCGCCTTGGACCGCTCGCTTCCAGATAGGGACGTCACTGACTAAACCGCTCGGCTTGAGGAGGCCATCGATGGGAGAAAATCGATCGAGCGCAGCGTCCGGTTCGCCGTCCCGGTCGCGGCGCCCGGTCGGCGCAGTTCGGCGTGGCCTGATCGAGGCCGGTGTCGCGCTTGCCCGGGAGGGTGGGCCGGGCGCCGTGGCTTTGCGGGAAGCGACCCGTTACGTCGGTGTCTCGCCCAATGCCGCCTACCGACATTTCGCCGATCGGGATGATCTCCTGGCCGCGGTCTGCGGCGCCGCCATGCTCGAGATGGCGTCCCGCATGGAGGCCGCGATGGTCCAGGTCGTGGCCCCGGCCGGAACTCCAGATGGCGCGACGGCGCGGCTGACCGCGATCGGCCAGGCCTACCTCGACTTCGCCGCTACCGAGCCGGGTCTCTTTGCGACCGCCTTTGCCGTCCCGGGACACCTCGCCTACGCGGCAGCGCCAGGGGGAGCCGGACCCGGCGGTCGATCGCCGCTCCAGCTGCTCCAGTCCGCCCTGGACGACCTCGTCGTGACTGGAGCGATCCCGCCCGATCGACGACCCGATGCCGAGTTCCCCGTCTGGGCCAGCGTGCATGGTATGGCGGTCCTTAGGAGCCAGGGGCCGCTGCGCGAGGTTCCGGCCGAGCAGGGGGAGCGGCTCGGGGCGCGATTGCTGTCGTTTATCATCCGCGGCCTCTAACAGTGGCCGCGAAGCGGGGTAGCGCAGAGTCGGTAGATCGCGACGTCGAGTCGTCCCGTTCGAGATGGCGGTCGGGGCCGGCGAGGTCGGGCTTTTGACGGTGTTCCTTGAGAGGTCGGACCGTTCTTGCTCGTCGCGATGCTGACCCATGGAGGGGACGACGGCTGACGGCCCGGCTCGGCTCAGCTCGGACTGATGGTTGGGATTGCCGGCCAGGTTGGCGGGCTCCCAGCCGGAGTGGCTCCCTCACCCCCGGGTCGGCGGTGGATGGGCATGCCAGTCGTAGCGCATGCGATAATCGAGCATCACCAAGACTCGACACGCAGTCGGCTTCGGTCCTGGTTGGGCCGCACTGGAGCGCCCATGCGAGGGATCATGGAGTCAGCGGATCACGTCGCCACCGGCGAGGCGTCTCGAACACAGGGCGAGGTCCGGCCCCGGATCACGCCCGCGATGGAGGACTACCTCAAGGCCATCTACCGGCTCGACGCCGAAGGCGGAGCGGTAACCACCCAGCGCCTCGCCGACGAGCTCGGCATCTCCGGCCCGTCGGTCACGAACATGGTCAAGCGGCTCGACGAGATGAAGATGCTCCAGCACACGCGCTACCACGGCGTCGTGCTGACCGATGCGGGCGGGCGGGTGGCACTGGAGGTCCTGCGCCACCACCGCCTGCTCGAGGTCTACCTCGCCGAGTCGCTGGGCTACCCCTGGGACGAGGTCCACGAGGAAGCGGAGCGGCTCGAGCACCTGATGTCGGACAAGCTCGAGCGCAGCATCGACCACGCGCTTGGTCATCCAACGTCCGACCCACACGGCGCTCCGATCCCGACGGCCGACGGCGAGATGCCGGCCCTGTCCAGCCGGCGCCTCAGTGACCTTGCCGTGGGTGAGACGGCAACCGTCGAGCAGGTCTCTGACCGGGACCCTGAGCAGCTCCGCTACCTCGGATCGCTGGGGTTGGTGCCGGGACAGCAAGTCGAGCTCCGGGAGCGCCTTCCGTTCGAAGGGCCAATCCGCCTTCTGGTTGGCGCCGAGGAGCATCTGATCGGGGCGCCGCTGGCCCGGATCGTCCGCGTCGTCGATGCCAGCCACTCGACCGCGACGACCGATTCACCGCTGGAGCAGTAACCGTTGGACCACTACCCGCCGTCGAAACCAGTCCGACGGTCTCGACCCGAAGTCGGCGACGGCGCCGATGACATGATCGAGGTCCTGTCGATCCCCGAGAGCCCGAGAGCGGCTCCGGCGTACCGGGTCGGCGTCAAGGAGATGGCGCCGGACGAGCGACCACGAGAGCGGATGTTGCTGCGCGGCTCGGCGTCGCTGAGCAATGGCGATCTGCTGGCGGTCCTTCTCAACACCGGCCTGCCCGGTGAGTCGGTCCTGGAGGTCTCGCAGCGAATCCTGCGGGATCACGGCGGATTGGCCGGTCTGGTCCGGCTCGACATCGTCGAGTTGGCCGCGATCAAGGGGATCGGCCCGGCCAAGGCCGCCAAGCTCCGGGCCGCCTTCGAGCTCGCCAGCCGGATCGCGGCGCTGGCGCCCGACCAGCGCCCGAAGATCGCCACGCCAGACGACGTCATCAACCTGGTCGGCGTCGAGATGGCCGCGCTTGGACAGGAGCAGCTCCGAATCGTCCTGCTTGACACCAAGCACCAGGTCCTGGCGATCCGGACCGTCTATCAGGGCAGCGTCAATGGCGCGCCGGTCCGCCCAGCCGAGATCTTTCGCGAGGCCATCAGACACAACGCCGTGGCGATGGTGATCGTCCACAACCACCCATCCGGTGACCCGACACCGTCGGGCGCCGACGTCGCCGTCACGGCGGAGCTGGTCAAGGCCGGGGAGCTACTCGGGATCGATGTCCTCGATCACCTGGTCATCGGGCAGGGCCGTCACGCGTCGCTGCGACGCCTCGGTCTTGGGTTCACCGCCCGGCCCTGACGACCTGCCCGTCCAGCGTTCAAAGGGTCGAGGACCAGGGGTCCTCTGGCGATCGATCCGTTCAAGGCTGGCACTGTGCCAGATCGAGCGGGCCGGACTTGGACTGGTCCGACCCGTTTCCCCGGCGAGAGATCAACCGGTTCGAGTCGTTAGGCGATGTGCGTCGCGATCGGTGTGGCGGCGACCGGCGTGCCCGTCACGCCGAGACGAAGGGCGAAGATCTGCGGCGTCAACTGGGGCTGCTCCGCGCCAGGACTGACCGTCTGCTGCTGGTCGGAGATGGATTGCGGTGTCCCGCCGATCGGGCTCGGGTTCTGCGGGACGAACAGTGGGTCGCCAGCCGGGACCAGGAGCAGGTCACCGACGATCGCGGGCGGAGCATTGACGTCCGCGGTCGGCTGCATGTTCCAGACGTCCTCGCCAGTCTCGATGTCGTAGGCGTGCAGGCTGCCGTTCATCCCTCCGGCGAAGACGAGGTCTTTCGACACCGTCGCGCCGGAGACACAGATCGAGCCCAGGTTGCCCTCCCAGTTCACCGTCCCATCGATCAGGTTGAGGGCTACCTGACCGCCACCGGCGTCGTTGATGCTGTCAGTCTGAGTCTCGTCCGCTCCGGTTGGCGTGTGGTAGGCCGCTAGGTCGAGGTAGGAGACGAAGACCGTGCCGGTCGCGTACACGAGCGGCGAGTTGACGCCACCGAGCATGCTCGGAATGATGCGGGTCGTCCCTTCTGGCAGCTCGGTCAGCGTGTCGTTCTCATGCTGACCGACGGCCGCCCGCCAGATCTCCCGGCCATTGTCGGCCCGGGTGGCGATCACCGTACCGGTCTTGCCGGATCCGATCGAAACCAGTGTGACGGGTCCGGCGTGAAGGGGTCCTGATCCTCCGTCCGCGCCCAAATCGGATGGTGACC
>JAABUS010005305.1_pt1 | contig 17141 bp, 20 predicted proteins | sample 5560161 | NCBI WGS metagenome assembly JAABUS01 (sample SAMN10711885, study PRJNA513376) | rock metagenome | isolation source: Antarctica rocks | place: Antarctica: Victoria Land, Trio Nunatak nord | collected 2016-01-04
TTTCACCTGCTGCGCTGGCTTATTGGTGTCGGGATTTTTAGGCAAGATCACCTTTAGTACTCCATCAATGTAAGTAGCGTTGATGCTGTCTGTAATCACCTTGCCATTCAATTGAAACGAACGCTCAAAAGAGCCGGGTTGGTATTCCAAATGTGCATACTGGTTTGGGTTGTTTTCAGTGGTTTCCGGAGCTGTATATCTGATTGTTAACACATCGTCGGTGACTGATATGGTGAAGTCATTTTTTTGAAGACCTGCTGCATAAAGAGAGATGATAAATGTAGTGTCTGTCTCTTCGATATTGGCTGCTTTCCGGTTGCCAAATCCTCCGCTGAAAGCATTTCTCCATTGGGTTTTACCTTCAAATGCATCGCCAAATATGCTGCCGAATTTTTTGCTGAAATGTCCACAGCCACGATGGTGACCGCTAAATTGCTGGTGCTGTTTGCCTGTTGTTTCTTGTCTATTAAACATTGTTGTGTTTTTTATTTGTTTTTAAATATGAGCTTTTACTTTTTAACTGACCATTGCTTTTATTAATTGATTAGCACAATGGATGTTCCTTTTGGAGTTGCATAACCCGTTAACAGGCTGAATAGGGCTTGCCCAAACACTGCTGTTGCCAAATGCATTCCTGTTACCCAGACCAGGCATCGCATCCTGTCCGTATTGACCTAACTGTATCCGGCGCTTGCCAAATGAGCGGGCTATCAGGGTTATTGTCCCGGCCACTAATGTAAAGCCAAGTAATAATTTAAACACGGTGGTAATAACCAAAGCGGCCAGGCCTGCAGCGACTGTTGCGCCAATGAGACGAGGCATAATGAAACGAAGTTTGTTCTTCATGTTGTTGTTTTTTTATTTGTTTTTGTAAATCCCTTTTTAGGAAAGACGTTTGAAAGGGGTGTTTATTTTAAAATTTTTTGTTTGTTTTTGTATTTTACAAGTGATGTTTATTTTTAAATTTCATTGGTCTTATTAAGGAAGACGAGTGACGTTTACTTATATTTTATTTTTTAAAAAACAATTTTTAAAAACCATGCAATGCTGTTTGCTTCACTTCTTTAGAGCATTCAAGAAATATAGATGGAGAAAATGAAGAAACGGATAGAAGAAATATGTTTAAACAGTCAAACAGAAATTGATAGATTTTTTATGCTTTTCCCTTTTTGATTTTCTTCTGCTTAACTTTTTAATGTTATGTTCAATTGCAGGTAATTGAAACTCTGCATTGACTTTTTTGATCCGTCTTAAGTGAAACATAATTACCCTGTAATTAAAATTAATATTACCCCAGCCATGTTCAACTGTGGTCATTCTTATTTTTATATCTGTTTACCTTCTTTACTGTTTAGTCTTCTGCAAAGCCTCTCTTAAACGCTGCCGCACGATGCAAAACATTTGTTTGTAATTTTACTTATCACGATTATGAAAGAAAGAAATAACTTTATATGAATGAAAAGCAACGTCAAAAAAATGAGATAGAATATGAACGGTGGATAGAAAAAGAAGATGGAGGCAGAATTTATTCATTTGAAATATCAGGCAAGCTAGGTTGGAAAGCAAAATATTTAAAAGAAGTAAATAATAAGGAGGTGACAATCAGGTTTTGGCAAGAGGTTTATGATGATAAAAATGTGCTAAGAGAAATTCATGAAAAATATCCTGTTGATAAAGGGCACCAAAAATTATAAAAATGATAACAAAACAAATAATAGCTGACAAATTACTGGCTTATCTGCAACATCATCTGTCTTTGTCAGATTTAGTGAATTGGGCTGAACAAAGTTTGATGAATGGTTCTTATAACGATGATCAGGCTTATACTATCAGAAATACATTATCACAACTTGGTTTGGCAGATGTAAAAGCTTTCGGTCTTGAGTGGAAAGATTGTGAAGCTATAATGAAAAGCCTCGGATTTAAATTGGAAGTGAAAGCTTTAGCGGTTGCTTAAGTTTCTGTCTCCTGCTATCTGTAACTTGCGACTGGAGATTCTAATATTATTATATAAAATTAAAAGTAGTTATTACTATTTTCCCTTAGAAGTATAAACAAAGGAAAGATGAGAAGTTGCACATTACAAAACATTTCTGCTTAGTGTTTCCGTTGTTGATTAAACATGATCTAAAATATAATATAACAGTCCCTATAAACTCATTATAACTTTTACAGATGAAAAGGTAAAGATATTCGACCTTCAACCTTACTTACATTATCCTGTTTATCAACCACTAAAAGATGAAATATTTTGCAGTAAAGCTACGATACAATATGGGACAGTTGTTTGGGATAAAGAAATTGATATTGATCATGACAGGCTATTCTTAGAAAGCAAAGAATTAATTTCACAAAACCTGAATGTTAATTTCTCTTCCGCCATGTGTTATTGTAGAATCTTCGCTGGTCTCCGTATGTCTGTTATTCCCCACGCTACGAAAAGCCAGACAGTGTCAGTATTTGAAACGTGTCATCAAAAAAAACTGCCAGATGATATATATTTGATCAACCTTTCAAAAAATTGAGCATAGCAGCAGAATTTGTCAGAATATCTTCTTCAATCAATGCAAAACCTCAACTTGTTTTTTCCGCTACCCACTTCCACCAGAAGGCAGTACAGGTTGTATAGACAAACATATGATACAAATCATCGCTTACCGAATGCCCGTTTCTCATGATAGCTGCGTAAACTGGAACAAGAAAGATGATTGCGAGAATGGTAACTACTATTCCCATCACGTTGACAGGAATATAGAGCCAACCGAAGCGTTTAAACCAAATAGAGTTCATGATAATATAAGTTTATTGTTATAATTTACTAAGCAAGCCGGAAATGGTAAACGTCTTTCCGGCTTGCTTGTTTTTGTCTCAGCATTTGCTTTTCAAAGAATAGCGTCAATATTAATTCCACTCTAATCTCTAAAAAAAATCCTAATAATCGTGGTTCTACAAAAATCCTATAAATCGTGGTTCTAATTAAGCAATAGCCGGAAATGGTGAGCGTTTTTCAGGATTGCCTGTTTTTGTCTTACCGTTTACTTTTGAAAGAATAGCTTCCAGCAAGGGCAACATTTTATTTAGTCCCTGTGTTTTTATCATAAAATTCCATAAAGGCTCGAACTTCTTCCATCCGCCGGCGTAAGCAAAATGTTTTATTGCCTGTTTCACGTTTTCATGCTGAAGGCTTGCAGCAGCGATATTCTGCCATGAGTAAAATGAATCGTAAGCCCAATCGTAACCATCTTTCAATTCATGCTCATTCAGGCCAACTGTTTTATATACTACATGTCTTGTATCATACAGGTTCCATCGTTTATGAAGTATACGTCCCTGCTGTTCCATTGTTTTATATAAGCCTGTGCCAGGGTAAGGAGTAAGAATATGAAATGTGCAGGTAGTTAATGCATTTTTTACAGCCCAGTCAACCGTCCGCTTAAATACATCTTTATCGTCTTCATCCAGGCCAAAAACAAAGCTTCCGTTTATCATAATGCCGAGGGAATGTAAGCGACGAATGGCTGCTTCATAATCTTTCCCGATGTTTTGTTTTTTATTACTTTGCTGCAGGTTACCATTGCTTAAAGTTTCAAAGCCTACAAATAGACTTCTCATCCCGGCTTCCGCTGCTTTCTCTATTAAGTTTCCCCGAAGTATTGCATCTATTGTAGATGCTCCCTGAAATACACGATCCATTCCTTTCATTCCATCGAACAAAGAATTTGCAAAACGTTGATTTCCTAATAGATGATCATCGAGAAAATACAGGTGTTTACCTGGCAGTCTGTCAATTTCTGCAAGTGCATCATCTGTCTGCTGGGTATAAAATGAACGGCCACCTTCAAAAAAAGCATCTTTATAACAAAAGCTACAATGATGCGGACAACCTCTTGTTACAACAATAGAATTGGGGACAAGGTACAAGTGACGCTTTATTAAATCGCGGCGTATTGGCGGAATTGTTTCAAGCGTCCGCTCTTTGGAAATGTACACTTTCTTTGCACCGCCATTTTTGAAATCATTTAAAAAACGCGGCCAGCTTTCTTCTCCGGGACCGAGAAAAATGGTATCTGCATGCGGCATTGCTTCATCAGGCAAAGAGGTTACATGTAAACCACCGAGGCATACATACGATCCTTTTTTGCGGTAATGGTCTGCTAAATCATAAGCACGAAAAGCATTTGTAATGTAAACCTGTATTACCAGAATATCTGCTTCATCATGTATATTCAATTCTTCTACATGTTCATCCTGCAAATTAATTTCATCTTCCACCCCACAATAAGCAGCAAGTGTTGCAAGACCAAGCGGTGGAAATAGAGAATATTTTATAGGCCTCCAGAAAGGGCTTTTTGCTTCTGTTAGCGCCGGTAAAATCATTTTAATTTTCATGAAAGCTTTTTAGCAGTTACAATTTTCTACAAATAAGTAAAGGAATAATGCTGCGAGGCAAAATGTTCCCGCGGCTATTATTATCCAACTCCAGCTATATTTTTTAAAAGCAAAATGAACTTTTAGTTCTTCCGGTTCTGCTACCAAATGAAGTTGCATAACCTGTGGAAGATTAATGAGAATTGCAAGCAGTGGACCGAACACTATCAGCAGGTTTATATTGAAGCCGAACTGTTTGTTTCCGGGCTTCTCAAAAATGGGCTCTATAACTTTCCAAAAAGGAGAGAAACCAAGTCCATAATTAAGCCATGCGGAAACAATAAAATACAACGCAGGAAATACCAGCACAAAGCCGGCAGATAAAGCAAACGGATGATTGATAAGTACCTTTTTCATTTGTTGAAGTTTTTAGTTTAATTAATATTATTTAAAGCACTTTGAATTTCAAAGTATTAGTACAAAAAAATTAGTTCATAGATTTTATCATTTGCTCCAGCGCTTCAAGGTGTGCCTTAAAGGCTTTTTCACCTGCTTTAGTAACAGCATAAGTGGTATTTGTTTTTCGTCCGATGAATCCTTTCTGCACTTTTATGTATTTATTTTCTTCCAACGTTTTTAAGTGACTTGCAAGGTTCCCATCTGTAACCTGGATTAGTTCTTTTAAATCATTAAAGTTTACTTCATCATTTACCATTAGTGCGCTCATAATACCCAGCCTTATCCGGCTGTCAAATATTTTATTCAAATTTTCTATCGGGTTCTTCATACCCCAACCCCCTGAAGGGGCTTTTTAAATTTTATTAGTTAATAATAATATTATTTTCCCTTCATAGGGTTAAGGGGTTTCATATTTTTTAAGCATAAGAATTCCGTAAACAATATGTAATGCTCCGAAACCAACTGCCCAAAAGTACAGACCCAACCATGTGAACCAGCAGCTTGTTAATCCTAAAAAAATTTCACAATAGCCCAGGTATTTTATTTCACCCAAAGTATACTTGCTGCCATTCATAAGTGCCAGTCCGTAAAATATAAGACATCCCGGGGCGATTAAGCCATACGTTCCATTTTCTATAAGCTTTAATAAAAAAATGCCTCCAACGATCATAGGAATGCAAACGTTCAGCAGGAGCCTGCGTGAAGTTGTGCTCCAGACAAGCGTATTATTTTTACGGCTTCTTATATAGGTGAATATGAAAGCAGAAATAAAGGCAGCTATAAAAGTGATTAAGGAAATATGAAATAATCTATCGTGAAACAATTGTTGTAGAAAAAAGGGGAAATAAGTATAATCGTTCTGATTTGAAGTACTGACACTGTAATAATAGTTTTCTTTTAAAGCAATATGTCCGAAATATGCACCAACCAAGGCACAGATACCTGCTGCAATCCCACTCCAACCACTTAAGCTAATGAAGCGGCTGCTTCTCTCCATAATTTGTTTAATGTCATGTAAATCATCCATGCGCTCCTTACTATAAGTCATACGAAAGTACTTTGTAACGCAAAGTACAATGTTATTTCTAATGCACCAAAACTTTTTTAGAGAAGATGCTTTTAAGATTTATTGGGGTTCTTAATAGATAATCTTCTCCATTTTCTACCAGCTATCACAAAAATGAGGGCAGTTTTCTGTATGTCCGGAACTGCAGAGTCAGATGAAAATCAGAATATTTTCTGTTTACATTATAGAGTTGCAAGAACGGTAACACCACCTCTCACCATCTGATTTAATTGTAAGTGTACCTTTGCACTAAGTGGTAATATTACATCTACCCGGCTTCCAAATTTAATGAAGCCTAACTCATTGCCCTGATGCACTTCCTGTCCTATTGATAAATAATTTACAATTCGTTTTGCCAGTGCACCTGCAATTTGCTTAACCAGTACTTCGCCTTTATCGTTCTTAATTACTACGCTATACCTTTCATTCTCTATAGAAGATTTCGGATGCCAGGCCACAAGGTATTTTCCTTTATGATATTTATTATACACTACTTCCCCACTAACCGGGTTACGGTTAACATGCACATTTGCCGGGCTCATAAAAATGCTTATCTGCAGTCTTTTATCATTAAAATATTCTTCTTCCATAATTTCTTCAATTACTACCACTTTGCCATCGGCAGGGCAAATGACTTCTCTCTCTCCTATGGTAAGTGAACGGTATGGAATACGGAAAAAAGAAACAATAAATAAAAACAATAAAACAGAAGCTATGAAAATAATAGTGGCAGTTGCAGGATAACGGTCACCTATAAAAATAAATGAAGCAATGTTTATAAGTCCAAATATCAAGGCAGCAATTCCGATGCTTTTGTAGCCCTCTTTATGAATAGTCATCAAATCAAAATTAGTATGCAAATATAAGAATTTTAAACCTATAAAGTCTTTCAATAGACGCAAACCTACGGGGTCTCAAAAGACCTTATGGGTTTTTTACAGGTTTTTTAAAACAAGGTATAACCATACAAAAGGCGTAGCCAGTATCAAACTATCAAACCGGTCAAGAAATCCGCCATGACCGGGCATGATATGACCGCTGTCTTTCACCCCCGCCATTCTTTTTAATTTGCTTTCCAGCAGATCACCACAGGTACCAACGACAGCAGCTATTGAAGATACAACAATGAGAAAAGGAATATCTTTTATATAAAAGAGGTAATACCCTCCCAATGAAACCACTGTCACACAGAGAACAGCGCCTCCGCCTGTACCTTCCCATGTTTTTTTTGGAGAGATTTTAGAAAAAGGTGTTCTGCCAATAAAAGAACCCACTATATACGCCATAGTATCATTTATCCAGATAGAAGCAATGAGTACAACAGGTATAATCCACCCTTTGTCATTAGAAATAAAAAATTGTTTAGAATTTGTTCCCATACTTCTGATATTCATCATTAAACCCCAGCTTACTGAAATATATAATAATCCCAACAGTGTATAAAGCAATGATTTTACCGAAAGCTTTTTTGTAAAAAACACTAAAAATAAAGGCAATACAACGCCAGAGACTAGCAGAAGAAGTCTTCCAATTTTTTGTAAAGGAATATTATCTATACTATAAATTTTACCTGTCATAAAAAGCATTAAGAACCATCCGGCTATCATTATTCCATATTTATGTATAGCCGTTATTTGCTGATACTCGTGATCAATTAAACCTATCAGCTTCTGATACTCTATCCAGCAGCCAAAGTGAATAATGGAAAACAACACAAAAAAACTCCAGTGGTCCCAGAGAAGCCCTGCCAACATTATTACAACAAATATCACCGCTGTTAAAGCCCGGGTTTTAAATGTCTGCAGGTTAAAAGCCATAAAAATATGATCCTTTTGTTTTATTTAAAAAATATATTTCTGAATTACGAAAGGGTTCGGTTTGTTTTATAAATCGAAGATAAGCTCAAAGAAGATAAAAGATTTATTGCTAAACACACAGATGAGGCCTTCACCAAATCGTAAATCATAGTTCTCATCATCCTGTATAAAAAAACCTTCCTGTTACGGAAGGTTTTGCGCAGTTGGTATTAGATTGCAAAAAACTATTGAATTCTTTCATCTATTTTGGCACAGAGACTTTCAAAGATTTCATCTACACTTCCCTCTCCGGGAATATTAAAAACTTTATTGAACTTACGATAATAATCTGCTACAGGGGATGTTTTTTTGTGATACTCCACGATCCGGGCCCTTATCACATCTACATTATTATCGTCACTTCTTCCACTGGTTAGTCCGCGATTAACTAATCTTTGCAACAGTTCTTCTTCACTTACCATTAAAGCAAGCACGATCCCAATTTCTGTTTGCTTCAACTTCAGCAACTTATCAAGCGACTCAGCCTGGGCTTCAGTTCGTGGATAACCATCAAAAAGAAATCCCTTTGCCTGCGGATTCTTTGACAAAGCTGAGCTTATCATTCCAATAACTACCTCATCGGGAACAAGTTGTCCCTTATCCATAAATTTTTTCGCCTCTAATCCCAATGGTGTCTGGCCTGCAATTTCACTTCGAAGTATATCCCCTGTGGATAGGTGTTTTAAACCGTATTTCAAAACAAGCCTTTCGCTTTGTGTACCTTTACCGCTGCCGGGAGGACCAAACAAAATAATATTGAGCATTTACAGAACTTAACTTTGAATTAGCAGCAAATATATAGGTTGAGCCTTACATTTCCTTTAACAGTTCTGCATTTTACTCTTAACTAATACCATTCACCACGGCATCCTTAAAAATTTTATTTACCAAACCTTGCAAAACTTTGCCAGGCCCAACTTCAGTGAAATGGGTTGCACCATCGCTTACCATCTCCTGTATAGATTGAGACCACAGAACAGCCCCGGTTAGCTGATTTATTAAATTCTTTTTTATTTCTTCAGTATTTGTTACTGCTTTTGCCGCAACATTTTGATATATCGGGCAAACAGGCTCGTCAAAATTTGTTGCCTTAATAGCTGATGCAAGTTCTTCTTTGGCCGGTTTCATCAATGGACTATGAAAAGCACCTCCCACAGGTAATACCAATGCCCGCTTTGCTCCGGCAGCTTTCATTTTTTCACACGCAATTTCAATCCCTTTTTTACTGCCGCTAATAACTAATTGACCTGGGCAGTTATAGTTTGCTGCAACTACCACTTCACCTGTGTCTTCTTGTATTTCTGCACATATAGCAACTGCTTTTGCATCGTCTAGGCCAAGAACAGCAGCCATGGCGGAAGGAATTAATTCACATGCTCTTTGCATAGCTTTTGCCCGTACACTTACCAGTTTCAATGCATCTTCAAAGGATAAAGTTTTATTGGCCACCAGCGCCGAAAATTCTCCCAAAGAATGTCCTGCAACCATATCTGGTTTAGGGTCCGAAATAGTGGAATAAGCAATTACGGAATGTAAAAAAATAGCAGGTTGGGTAACGTTTGTTTGCTTTAAATCCTGATCTGTACCAGTGAAAAGCACATCTGAAATTCGAAAACCTAATATTTCATTAGACTGCTCAAAAAGATCTTTGGCCGTTGAGTTATTTTCATACAAGCTTTTACCCATTCCGGTATATTGGCTTCCCTGGCCAGGGAAAATATAAGCATGTTTCATTGGTAATAATTTCATTAGAAAGTAATCATACTTTAATAAACGGAAAGAACGAAAAGAGTGTCTGTTAGTGAAGCTTTGATGAAATAAGCTTTAAAAATTCATTTCTTGTCGGATAGTTTTCAAATTCACCAAAAAAGGCAGATGTTGTTGTAACTGAATTTTGTTTTGACACCCCCCGCATCATCATACATAAATGAGAAGCCTCAATTACCACTGCTGCTCCAAGCGGATTGAGTGTCTTCACCATCGCATCAAGAATTTCTGTTGTTAACCGTTCCTGTACCTGCAGTCGTCTTGAGAATACATCTACAATCCGTGCAATTTTACTAAGCCCGGTTATCCATCCATTAGGAATGTAGGCAATATGCGCTTTCCCAAAAAAAGGCAGCATATGATGCTCGCACATGCTATAAAGTTCAATGTCCTTTACTACGATCATTTCACTTACCTCTTCATGAAATTTTGCGGAATTTAAAATGGCATAAGCATCCTGGTGGTAGCCCTGTGTCATAAATTGCATTGCCTTTGCAATTCTTTCAGGCGTTTTCAGTAAACCTTCACGATCAGGATTTTCTCCTATCATAGAAATAGTCTCACGATAATTTTTTATAAGTCTCTGCGTTATTTCCTGGTCGTATTCTTCCCTTTTAATATATGCCATAACTTATTTTACTCTTTTCTTTCACTTGTTTTCAATTGGCCGGATATTCTACAAAGTTTCTTTCTGTTTCATACAGTCTGACCTGCAGTTCCAACGCAGGATTCAGTTTTTCACGTAAAATTTTATATATAACAATGGCTATATTTTCCGCTGTGGGATTCAAAGCCTCAAATTCCTTTATGTCAAGATTAAGATTTTTATGATCAAAACGGTTAAGGATATTTTCTTCAATAATCTTACTTAACATTTTAAGATCTATAACAAAGCCTGTTTCAAGGTCAGGTTCCCCAACCACTTTTACTATCAGTTCATAATTGTGCCCATGAAAATTTGCATTGTTACACTTACCAAAAACAGATGTATTTGTACTTTCATCCCACAAGGGATTATGAAGCCTGTGTGCTGCATTAAAATGTTCTTTACGATAAACGGCTACTTTATTATTCATAAAAGCGAAAGTTTCAAAAAAATTATTGTAAGCAGAAAATGTTTTAAGCTATAAGTTTAGTCACCAAAATATTCCGCATAAATACGTGGTGTTTCATATAGTTTAACACAGTGCACATTCACATGCGATGGTAAATGACCTTGAAGTTGCTTCCATATTTCCATCGCGAGAACCTCTGTACTGCACATTTTGCCTTGAAGAAAATCCACATCCATATTCAGGTTTTTGTGATCAAGTTTTTTAATTACTTTTTCGTGTATAAGTTTACTTAATTTTTTAACGTCAAATAAGAAACCTGTTTCAGGATCTATTTCTCCTTTAACCGTTATATACAATTCAAAGTTGTGTCCATGCCAGTTTTCATTTGCACATACGCCAAAAACCTCTTCATTTTTTTCCTTGCTCCAGGCCGGGTTATACAATTTATGAGCTGCATTAAAATGTTCTAATCTTGTCAGATAAACCATTCTCACTAAAATTTTTGCAAAGGTAATATGAGTATATTATAAACGATAGTTTTAACAAGTAATATTCATTCTGCTAAAATATTAAAAACAACAGCAGGTCCTTCATTAAGACAATCGAAAGCAAGTTTTTTAAAATAACATTCTGCAATAAAAAAATTAGTAACTACTTAGGTTTGCATAACTTAGTAAAAATTTTTACGCATAGTGAGTAGAGAACAGTACCCGTCGAGAAACACAGAGATAAACAATAGAAATGATACAGAAAATGAAATTACAGAAGTAATAATTGGATGTGCCATTAAGGTACATAAAGGCTTATAAACAATTATTAATTCTGCGGTTCTCTGCGAAAACCTCTGGGAACTCTGCGTTTAAAAAACCTGTGTAGTAACAAAAAGTGTTAATATGGGTTTAAATATCTGTTAATTATTTATAGAACCAGTTATATAAGACGCATTGATGAGCCTGCCTTATCTTTCTTTCTGCTTCACTAATTATTGCATCAGGTACATCAACTGCTGATATTCTATATAATTAAAAGCAAAAAGTCCGGCAATTGCCAGACTTTACAGTTTTTTGGGGTTTCAAAAAAAGATTAATAACGGTTGTAGCCACCACCACCGCCACTGCTTCCGCCGCCACGATTGCGATTAAAACCACTGCCGCCGCCGCTTCCGTTTCCGCCACGGTTAAATCCACCGCCACCGCCGCTTTCGCCGCCGAAGCTTCTCTTTTTAAATCCACCGCCGCCAGATCCGTCTTTAGGACGTGGCTGCGATTCGTTAACAACGATTTTGCGACCCATAATGTCACTTTCGTTTAACTGGCTGATAGCAGTACGACCTGCTTCATCATCAGACATTTCTACGAAACCAAAACCTTTGCTACGGTTACCATTAAATTTGTCGGTAACAATTTTTGAAGATACTACTTCGCCGAATGGAGTGAATAGATCGGCTAAATCCTGCTCAGTCATAGTCCAACTGAGGTTTCCAACGTAAATGTTCATTTGTAAAAAAAATTAAGAAAATAAATAAAAAATCCATAATGAACACAGTGAACAATATACAGAGAAACATTTACTTAGAAACGTCCAGAGAGCTATTGTGAAACTGTAAAGATCATTAAGGTAGTGACGAAGATATACATCTTTATTTATAAATCATATTTTTATTTAAAAATAATTTATCTGATGTTTTTTTAGTTAGTAATGAATTCAGTTTTTGAACATTTTACATATTTTATTGCTTTTACACCGGCTTTACTAATCTAATAGGAATTTCAGAGGTATTCATTATAAATTCTCAATTATTCCTGCAATACCCTGGCCGCCACCTACACAGGCTGTTACCATGCCGTATTTTTTATTAAGCCGCTTTAGGTCGTGTAAAATCTGAATAGTTAATTTACATCCTGTACATCCCAAAGGATGTCCGAGGGCTATTGCACCTCCATTAATATTTACTGTTTCAGCATTTAAGTCTAATTGCCTTATCACTGCCAAAGTTTGTGATGCAAAGGCTTCATTCAGTTCTACAAGGTCAATTTCTGCGGCATTTATATTTGCTGCCTCCAGCACTTTTGGTACTGCAGCGACGGGGCCAATACCCATAATTCTTGGATGAACTCCGGCGCTTGTACAGGCTACTAATCGACCTAAAGGTTTAAGCTCCAGTTCCTTCACCATCTTTTCGCTCACTACAATTACAAAGCTGGCACCATCACTTGTTTGCGAAGAGTTCCCCGCAGTTACAACCCCGCCTTCCGCAAATACAGGTTTTAATTTTGATAATGCATCTAAGCTCGTATCCTCCCTCGGACCTTCATCTGTATCTACTACATAATTTCTCTTTTGCTTTTTTCCTTTTTCATCCAGGTAAACCTGCTCTACTGTTATTGGCAAAATACCTGGTTTAAAGTATCCGTTTTTAATAGCATTTAAAGCTTTTTGATGTGAATAGTAGCTATATTTATCCTGGTCTTGTCTGCTTACTTTATATTCTTTGGCAACTGCTTCTGCAGTCAGGCCCATGTTTAAATAATAGTCAGGCTCATCAAGTGCAATAGAGTAAGCAGGTACAGTTTTCCAGCCTGCTGTCGGTACCATACTCATGCTTTCAACACCTCCTGCAATAATACACTCAGCCATTCCCATCCGAATTTTAGCTGTAGCTATGGCTATCGTTTCCAGGCCGCTTGCACAGTAACGGTTAACAGTCATACCTGGAGTATCATATCCAAGCGCTCTTGCTGCAATGATACGTCCGACCTGTAAGCCTTGTTCTGCTTCGGGGACAGCATTTCCTACGATTACATCGTCTACTCTTTTAGCTTCCAACTGAGGCACCGAGGCCATCAATCCTTTAATGACTTCAATCGCCAGGTCATCAGGACGTGTGAAGCGAAAGCCTCCTCTCTTACTTTTTGCAACAGCCGTACGGTACCCGGCTATGATATATGCTTCCATAGAACCACGATTTTTTGGATTAATAAGGATTATTAAATATTTTATTAATGAAAAACATTTATTAATGAAAATAAGTATTGTTGCACTTTAAAAAAATTTGCGCCTTCTCCAAAATCTGCCGATTTTGGTTTTAGAAAAATACCACATAAATTTTATTTCATAAAAATTCTATAACAATCTAAAAATCATGGTTCTTTTCATATTTATTCATAAAATAAGTATTGCGTAAGGTTACAATTAAAAAATCTGTGTCTTCTGTGAAATCAGTAGTATTTGCAAGAGACCGGCTTTTAAGAAAGGAGCAAATATTTTTATTTCATCAAAATCCTGAACAATCTAAAAAATCCCGGTTCTTTCAAATGTAAACATTTCCGACATTATCTTCGTGAGATGTATTCTCTGCTTCGCGATATTCTTTTCAATTTTGATGCTGAAGACGTTCATTATTTTTCCATGAGCATTCTAAAAAGTGTGTCAAAGGTTGACGTACTGCAAAAATTGCTGGCAAACGGTTTTCAATACCATAATCCTTCATTGGAAAAACAGGTATTTGGATTGCCCTTTAAAAATCCCGTTGGCCTCGGTGCGGGTTTTGATAAAAATGCATTGTTTATTAAAGAACTTGCTACAATTGGTTTTGGGTTTGTTGAAGTAGGTACAGTAACACCATTACCACAACCTGGAAATGACAAGCCGAGATTGTTTCGTTTACCAAAAGATAAGGCAATAATAAACCGCATGGGTTTTAATAATGATGGAGTAAAAGCAGTGGCAGCAAGGCTAAGGGCCTCAAAAAAAAACATCATAGTGGGCGGCAATATTGGAAAAAATAAGGCAACTGCTAACGAAGATGCATGGAAGGACTATGAAATATGCCTTAATGAATTATTTGACTGTGTTGATTATTTTGTGGTAAATGTAAGTTCACCGAACACCCCTGGTTTAAGAGAATTGCAGGAAAAATCTTTTTTGAAAAAAATATTGAACCACTTACAAAATATTAATCACGGCAGAATAAATACCAAACCTTTATTACTAAAAATTGCTCCGGACCTGACAGTTGGCCAGTTAGATGACATAATAGAATTGTCGCAGGAAGTAAAATTAAGCGGGCTGGTTGCAACAAACACAACCATAAGCAGGAATGGGCTGCATACAGACAAGGAAGCTGTTGAACAAATTGGTCCAGGAGGTTTAAGCGGCATGCCCTTAAAAGAAAAATCAACCCAGATCATTAAATATATCAACAGACAAACAAACGGATCAATTCGTGTAATAGCAAGCGGTGGGATTTTTAATGGAAAAGATGCCAAAGAGAAACTGGCAGCAGGCGCATCTCTTGTACAATTATGGACAGGTTTTATTTATGAAGGTCCTGGTATAGTTAAAAGTATATGCAGGGAATTAGCTGAGTAAGGCCGGTGTAATTATTAAAAACCAAAGCTAATTTTCTAAAGCAGTAATATGCGTATTTATTATCCCGGATATTTCTCTTATATATTTGCCGTTTTAAATTTTATTAATAAATGGATTATTTATTTTCTATTGATGCCTTAATCAGCCTCCTAACCCTTACGATCTTAGAAATTGTTTTAGGCGTTGACAATGTTATTTTTGTTTCTATAATAATGGGCAGAATGCCCAAAAACCAGCAATTAAAGGCAAGAAAAGTGTGGATGTTTGCAGGCATTACTGTCCGTGTTTTGCTGTTAATAGCCCTTGGCTGGCTGATAAAGCAGAAAGGCTCTCCCTTATTTACCCTGTTTGGAAAAGGGTTTGACCTGGCAAGCCTCGTAATGATTGCAGGAGGATTGTTTTTGTTATATAAAACTGTAAAAGAAATTCACCACAAACTGGAAGGTGACGAAGATGAATTTCAAAATGCAGGTAAAAATACAGGCTCGTTTTTTAATGCTATAGTGCAAATTATTCTTGTAGATATGGTTTTTTCTTTTGACAGTATAATAACTGCTGTTGGTATTGCCAATCATCTTGAGGTAATGATTATTGCAGTTATTATTGCCATGATTATTATGTTTTTATTCAGCCAGAAAATTGCAGACTTTATTAATAAGCATCCTACTTTAAAAATGCTTGCTCTTTCATTTTTAGTAATGGTGGGTATGATTTTGATCGTAGAAGGATGGGCTGCTGAAAAAGCAGAGGAACTGCATCTTAAAAACTATGTGTATTTTGGCATGGCCTTTTCCTTTGCTGTAGAACTTTTAAATATGAAAATCAGGAAAAAAAATGTACCCGTTAAATTGAGACCCCCTGATTTAGAAGATGCCGGTTTAGGAGATGCGGCAAAACGGGTAATTAAATGATTAAAGTACAAAAAATAAAAGCTTCAAACTCACACGTATTAATTTGCCTGACTTAAAGATGTATTAGAACGAATGCGCCTTTACACAACATTAATATTCCTTAGCTTCTGCTTCGAAATTGGAAAATGATTTATCTAAAAGAGGGTATAAAGAAGCACCAGTTATTTTTCTATCAAAGCTTCTTCAATTAAAGCAATAAGTTCCTTTGGATTTTCCGGAGGAGTTGCAGAATAAAAATTTCCTTTTTTATCAATTAAATAAGTTGTTGGATAACTATTAACTTTATAGGATTTAATAATTTCATGATTTCTCATTTTATTATCAGTATATACCTGTAGTCCTGGATATTTGTATTTTTTTAAAGCATTTAACCACGTTTCTTTATCATCAACAGATATTGACATAAATACTAAATTTTTATTATCCTTAAATTTTTCTTTCGCCTTTTTTAATTTATCAAATAAAATATGGCAGGGAATACATGCATTAAACCAAAAATCCAAATAGACTACTTTACCTTGAAATTGCTTTAAGAAAATCCTTTTACCATTTATACTTGTAATAGAAAAAGAAGGAGCTTTATTTCCTTTTTTGAAAGTGTTACGATTGTTATAAAGAGTAAAAATATATTTCTTATATTCTGACTCACTATTTTTGTAGGTTTCATTCATTACTTTTAGTAAAATTCCCTCTTGATTTATTTGATTTAAATCCTGTTCGATAAACATTGTTAAAACTGGTTCTTTCAGCTTGTTACCTAATTTTTTATTTAGGTATAAATATTTCTCAGATAAATTCTTACTTACTTTATTAGACAATACTAAGCCATCGTATTCAGATGATAGTATGTTATATGCTGCATTTATGTATTTAGCAGATAAAGAGTATTGTTCCCGGAAAGATGCAATCTCTTCAATTTTGTTTTTCGAATAATAAGAAAGAGTATTAGAATATTTTCCTAATATTTCGGGAATATGTTTATGTGTTATATTTCCTAATCCGTTATACGTAGCAAATAACATAACACCTTTGATGTCAGCTTCAAGTACGTTGTAACAATTTTCATTTAAATCAGGTTTTATTTTTATGAGTTTCGAAATCAAATTATTTTCTATTGAATCTGTGAATTTAAAATATTCATCAAATGGATTACTTTCCTTTTCCAGAACCCTGCATTTAGAACTTATAATGTTATTAATCTTAAGTCCTGAAAATTCATTTGATAATTGAAATTTTTCCTTTCCTTTTCCAAGTATGCTAAAATTCTCAGAATTTAATGTATCTAATT
>JAABUS010005306.1_pt1 | contig 17133 bp, 22 predicted proteins | sample 5560161 | NCBI WGS metagenome assembly JAABUS01 (sample SAMN10711885, study PRJNA513376) | rock metagenome | isolation source: Antarctica rocks | place: Antarctica: Victoria Land, Trio Nunatak nord | collected 2016-01-04
AAGGCGTCCGCTCTGCCCGCTCTGCCCGCTCTGCCCGCTCTGCCCGCTCTGCCCGCTCCGCCCGCTCCGTCACGCCAGCAGGCTATCCCTCACTGGTGATCTTGACCTTATTGCGGCGACACGCCGGGAACGGCGGCTGAAAACCACCATAAGGTCAAGATCACGGGGGCGGTGGCGGGGTGAGGATGCGGGGCTCGGGGTGCAGCCGTACGCCGAAGGTCGACTCGACTCGGTCGGTGATCTCGGCAGCCAGGGCGAGGATGTCGGCGCTCGTTGCCGTACCCCGATTGGTCAGCGCCAGGGTGTGCTTGCCCGACAACGCCGCCGGCCCACGCGCATAGCCCTTGGCGAAGCCGGCCCGTTCGATCAACCAGGCCGCGGACAGCTTGCGCCCCCGGGGATCGGGAAAGGACGGCCAGTCGGCGGCCTCCCCCAGGTGCGCAGTGCTGCGTTGGACGAAGGCCGTGTATTCCGCAGGGGTCAGGATCGGATTGGTGAAGAACGATCCGGCGCTCCAGGTGTCGTGGTCGGCCGCATCGAGCACCATCCCCTTGCTGCGTCGCAGGTCGAGCACCGCGGCTCGTACGTCAGCCGCCGGCGCTCGCTCGCCCACCTCGACCCCCAGCCGGGTTGCCAGTTCGGCGTACCGGATCGGCGCGGACCCGCGGGATCGCCGCAGCCGGAAGCTCACCGACAGCACGACGAATCGATCGGTGTGCTTGAACCTGCTGTCCCGGTATCCGAATCGGCAGGCGGTCGGGGACCAGGATGCGCGTTCGCCGGTCTGCCGGTCGAAGATCTCGATCGCTGAGATCGAGTCGGCCACGTCCTTGCCGTACGCGCCGACGTTCTGGACCGGGGTTGCTCCGGTACGACCGGGGATCCCGGACAGGCACTCCAGGCCCGACCATCCCGATTCCACCGATCGAGCGACCAGCTCGTCCCACGGCTCACCGGCCGCGACGCGTACCTCGACGTCATCGCCCCGACGGACGTCCTCGATCGACTTGGCCCGGATCAGGACCACCTCACCGGCCCAACCCTCGTCCGGCGCAAGCAGGTTGGAACCGTCTCCGACGAGAAGAAGGGGGCGTCCCGCGGCGTCTGCGTCCCGTACGGCATCGACCAGTTCGTCGAGGGTCTCAGTGGAGGTGGTGTGCGGGGTCGGTCCCCCGGTGCGCAGGGTGGTCAGCGCGGAGAGCAGCACACCGCTCCGATCCGTCACGGCCTACACGCTAGTGCGGTGCCCCGCAGGCTTCGATCAGTCCCGCGATGGCACCGTCAGATGCGCATGCGCTCACCGAGATCGCCGATGGGGGCGTCTCAGCGCGACCTGGTCAATCAGCTTCATCTCGACCGCAGTTCGGTGAGCCGGTTGGTCGAACGCCTGGTCGCCCGCGGTTGGGTGGCCCGGACAGGTGGTGACGGAGATCGTCGGACGATCCGGCTGACGGCGACACCGGCCGGGCAGCAGATAGCGGCTCACATCGCCGATTCCCGCGCTGAACGGTTCGCCACTCTGCTGGCCGGGACACCCCCGGACCGCAGCGAGGTCCTCGATGCGCTTCGGCTGCTGACCGAAGCAGCCCATGACAACGGATGTTCACCGTGACCAGCACCGGGCCGACTTCTGGCACCCGCCGGCTTCGCACGATCCTGGTGAGTGCGGCGGCCGGCATCGCGCTCGCCGCTTCGATCGCTTTCGCGGCGGGGGCCTTCGACGGGCCAGATCGCCAGCAGCTCGTCGCCGAACGCGGTGCCGAGGTGCTGCCTTTCGACCTGGAAGCTACGACTCACCACTTTAAACCCAGCGAGGACGGCGGACTGGAGACGGTGCTCGCCGACGATCCGTCCGACAGCGAGCAGATCGAGCTGATCCAACAACACTTGCGCGAGGAGGCAGCTGCCTTCGCCCGGGGTGAGTTCGACGACCCGGCCCAGATCCATGGGGAAGACATGCCCGGGCTGGCGACCCTGGAGGCCGACGCGGATCAGATCGGCATCGTGTACCCCAGTCGCGACGATGGCGCCGAGATTCGCTTCACAACGGACGACCCGATCCTGGTCACCGCGCTTCATGACTGGTTCGCAGCGCAGACTTCCGATCACGGCGGCCACGCTGACTGACTATCGCTAGAGAACCGCCCGAGGTCTCACACCGGTACGCGAACGGCCAGCCTGTTCTGCCCATAGCGAGTCTTGCCTCGGGGCTTGAAAATCGACAGCGACATGGGTACGAGCAACACGAGCACGGCGAGCGCGGAGTGGATCAGGGGGGATGGGTTGCGCACCATGGCGAGGTCGGCCCTGGGGTCTGCCGCCACATTCGCTAGAGCGCTGAACGTCTCCATGTAGGTGAGCAGGATGATCGTGGCAAACAGGGTGGTCAGCAGTTTGAACAGCACCCAGTAGTGCCGGAACAAGCCCCAGCTGGTGCCCAAGGCCTGGATGACCCCGGTGACCAGCGACAACACTGCCAGCGGAAGCAGGACGAACCACCCGGCCGTCTCCATCACCAGATAGACGCCGCGTACGGTCTGGGCGTCCGGGCTGGTCACGCCGATGATCGCCAGGGCCAGGAAGACGACAACTGCCCCGAGCCACCCCACTGAGGTGCTGACATGCGCGGTCAGGGCGAGCTTGCGGACACCGGGCGACATGGTCATCCCTGATTCGCGCCGTACTCCAGATGTGCGCCGTACTTGACGACACTGGCCGGCGCGCTGTGCCGGCTGGGGCCGTGGTTGCCGCCGCCAACCAGGAACACCACGGCCAGCAACAGGACCACGACGGCAAGAACGATGCCGAACACCTTGACCCAGCGCGGTGTGCCGGTGCTCGATTGACGAGCCGGTTCGGCGCGGGCGTACGGGTCGCGATTCTGCTGCTCGGGGGGCTCAGCCATGGAAACTCCTGTCAGTTTGCGGCCGTCTGGCCTGGATTCCGAGAGTTTATCCAGACAAGTTGTCACTGTCTAGTCAGTACGTCTCGATACCCCTGGTGATGCCGATGTCGTTTCGCTGGGTCTGTCCCCCGGCCAGACCTCATCAGCGCTGGACGGATTGGACTTCCAGCGAGGCGGCTGCTAGCTCATCGCGTCGACGAACGGAGTGGTCAACGGCTGCGGCTTCAGCGGCGAGGCGACACCGGAGCCGGAGGCGACCTACGCCGAAGCATTCCCCACCTGACCCGGAGGTGGCCGAGAATGCTTCGGCGTCAGGACAAGGGCTGAAGCTGGCTGACTAGGCCGACTCCTGACTACGCCTTCTCCTGACTACGCCTACTCGGTGTCGGCGAGCAGCTCGCGCATCCGGTCGATCTCCTCGGTCTGGGCCCGCTCGATCTCTTCGGCGAGCGCGATCGCGTCCGGGGAGGCGCCATCCTCCTGTTCGGTCTGGGCCATCTGGATCGCGCCGGTGTGGTGATCGATCATCGCCTCGAGGAACATCTCGTCGAAGGCGGGACCATCGGCGGCCTCTAGGTCGGCCAACTGCTCGTCGGTGAGCATGCCGGGCATGTCGCCCATCCCACCGGATCCGCCGTCCATCCCGCCCATGTCGTCGGGTACGGGCTCGCCCCACTCCTCGAGCCAACCCGACATCGTGTCGATCTCGGGTTGCTGGGCGCCGCGGATCTCCTCGGCCACCTCGAGCACCTCTGGGCTGGCCGCCCGGTCGGTTGCCAGTTCGGCCATCTGCACGGCCTGCTGGTGGTGCGGGATCATGTCGGTGGCAAACGTGACATCGGCCGCGTTGTGATCGGCGGCGCCACTGCAGGCGGCAAGCATGGTGAGGCCGAGTGAGGCTATGAGCATCTTGAATGTGTGCGTACGCATGTGGTCCTCCACAGGGTGTGTCAAAACGGATGATCGGTGGCGGTTGGGCGGGACAACCCGCCGGCCCGATCAGGTCCGTGACACGCAAAGGACGGTCAGTCCCGGAGTGGGCGAGCGCCAACTACCCGCTCTTCGCACGAGGTGGCGACCGCGCTCGACGATCAGCCGACGCGAACTCCGTACGTGCCGGCCAGCTACAAGCGCGACGAGAAGCGCGGCGACCAAGACCGCCAGACAGGCCAGGGCCACATGGATTGGAAGCCCGCCACCATGCCGAGCCGAATCCTGATCGGCCGCGGCGGAGTGTGCCTCGACCGACGTCATGGCGGTCTGAGCCATCGCGCCAGCCTCGGCCGAGTGCGCGCCGCTGCTCACACTGGCACTTGGGCCGTGCGCATCATCGGCGTGGGTTGCTGCGCATTGCAGCCCGTGTGCCAGGAACAGGCCGCACAACAGCATCATCACCGGAAGCACGCGACGCATCCGTTCCGACGTCATCCTGGCTGGCATCAGGCGAGCCGCGATGCGGACGAAGCGGTCCCCGGGCAGGCTCACCTACCCAATCCTAGAAGCCATTCCAAGGTCATCCCGTCGTGGGCGCAAGCGGTTCGCTGGGCTGGGCTAGTAGTCCCGAGAGGAGGAGTCGAAGCACTCCCTCGCGGGCTCGCACCACCGGCCAGCGTTGGGCATGCCTCAATTGGACGTAGCCCCACCCGGCGGTGTTGAACAGGACCGTGGCTGTCTCGGTTCGATCTTTCTGCGGTTGCAACGTGCCGTCCGCCTCGCCGTCGGCCAGCAGCTTGGCGAAGGGAGCAACGAAGGCGTTGTCGGTGGGCAGCGCGCCGGTCTCGTCCGGCTGGGCGTGGAACACCCCGGCGTCGTCGGAGAACAAGCCGGCGAGCAGCGGCAGGTGTCGATCGGCGAGGTCACACATGGCTTCCAGTGCCGCCATCAGCCGTTGATCGGCCGGCTGCGTTCCGGTGAGCACCGGGAACAGCGCCTCGCGTAGCTCGGAGACGGCCCGCAGGCTGAGGCCCGCGACGACCGCAGGCAGGGTGATCTCGCGGCGGTGCAGCGTCATCCGCGATGTGCTTGCCGCGTCGGCCAGTCGAGCCAGGGTGACTCCGGCGTACCCGAACTGCTCGATCACCCCAGCAGCTGCGTCGAGCAAGAGAACATCCGTACACGGCTGTATCGGGATCGATTCAGGTTGTTGACGCCGAACCCCTTGACTCACCATATCTTCCACTCTACCTTCATGAGCATGAATGTAACAAAAGCGAGACATGCTTGTACGATTACCCCGGTCGGTTTGGGGCTGCTAGCCGCGGCGGGAGCGGTGGCCGCGCTGGTGGCGACCTACTGGGACGACTCCTGGCACACCGACAAGGGCCGGGACGACTTCGCGATCCCGCCGCACCTGCTGCTCTACGGCGGGGTCCTGCTCGCCTCGCTCTCCGTCGCGGCCTGGGGACTGCTCGCCTGGCGGTCGGCCGGCTGGGGCGTCGCAGGGGTACGCCAGGTCCTGCGCGATCCCGCTCTGCTGCTGGCCGGTATCGGGGGAGTAACGACTCTGGCCAGCGCCCCGGTCGACAATTTCTGGCACGCGGCGTACGGGCGCGATGCCGTTCTCTGGTCCCCGCCACACCTAACCGCGGTAGTCGGCACGCTTGCTCTGTCGGTCGGCTTGCTTGCCGGGCTACGCCGCGCCGGTGGCCGCGGCGGGGGGACAGCACGCCTGCTCGCAGCTGCCGGTGTGATCGGCACCCTGCAGGTCCTCGTCCTCGAGTACGACTCCGACGTTCCGCAATTCTCCACGCTGTGGTTTCTCCCGGTCGCAGCCCTCGGGCTGTGCACCGCCGCCGCACTGCTGGACGACCTGTTACCCGGCCGCTGGGCGCCGGCCAAGGCAGCCCTGCTCTACACCGCCCTGCGCGCCGGGACCGTCGCCCTGTTGGCCGCGCTCGGATTCTCGCTGACCGCGGTCCCGCCGGTCCTGCCGCTGTTCTTGATCACGGGCTTACTGGCGTCCAGGCGGCTTGCCCTGCGGCTGGTCATGCTCGGAGCACTGTCCCCGCTCATGTGGTGGCCATTTCTGCAGGTGCAGGCCGAGGTCACCACGACAGTGTCTGCCTCCCAGTTGCCGGCCTCGGTGCTGCTCGGGGCCGCTGCCGGGTTGTTCGTGGCGCTGGTCCACGGCGACCTGCGAATCGGACGCTCGCGCGCCGCGGTGACGCGGGCAGCTGCGGTGCTTGCCGTGGTGGCCCTGGCTCTCGGCGGGACACCGGAACCGGCCTGGGCGCACGACCCCGGCCAGGGAGAGCAGGTACGGGAAGGCCAGCTCAGCGTGGCGCGCAGCGGCGACACAGCAGAACTCAGCATGATCCTCACCCACTCCTGCGACGGGATACTGCCGGTGCGCACCGTGGCGCGACGGGCCGGCCAGATACGTAGCGGGAGTCTGGAAGCAGCGGACACGACGAGCGGAGCCTGTGCGCTGACCGGCACGGTGGGTGGACTTGGATCGGGTCGCTGGTTTGTCTACGCCGAACTCCAGGACGCCGATGGACAGGCGCTCGAGGCATGGTTGCCAGCAGCCGCAGACACCACGGTCACCGAGGTTCGCCCCCTTTACGCCCCGCCCGCGACTGCCTCCTCGGCGGCGCAGATTGCCGTGGGGGGTGGACTTCTGCTGGTAGTCCTCGGCCTCCTGGTGGCTTGCCTGCGCCTGGCCCGCCGCGCGTAGGATTGACTCCGTTACCCCTGGGGGGTATAGCGGCAGCGGATAGACGGGTCTTCACCAGCGCCTGGGAGGCCGTGGCCATCGCGCTGTTGGACGGACCACCGTCCATTGTGTTGCTGACGCCACGTACCCCCGGACGCCGGTCGTCAGCTCGATCAGTCACCGGAACCTCCTCCTTCGATAGGTGGAGGCGATCGGTCCCCCGAAGCAGGTCCGGGCCGGCTGGGGCGAAGAACTACTTGGGGTAGTAGATTGGCGGCGCCCGTCCACGATCGTGTTCGGTGATCGACCAACGTCGAGTTCACGGCCAGTTTTCGGAGGTTTCCGAATGCGTGAGTCGCACGTCCGTCGCAGGGTTGGCGGTTCGTACCATCCCGAGCCGAGTGAGCTGCGGTTGAGCCGCCGCCAAGTGCTCGTTGCCGGTGGTACTGGGATTGCGGCCACTGCTCTGACTGCCTGTGCCGGCCAGACTGCGCCGCTGTTGCGACCCGTCGGCGCCGGGGGGCCAGAGGTCGAGGCAGCGGAGCGAGCCCGGCAGGTGGCCGGTGCGACGACGGCATCCTTCACGGTGAACCCGGGGCTGGCGACGGTAGATCTGGGCGGGGTCACTGTGGATACGTGGGCCTACGACGGGGTGGTGCCCGGGCCGCTGCTCACCGCCGACGTCGGGCAGACCCTCGAGGTCACCGTGGCCAACAGCCTGCCGGACCCCACATCCGTGCACTGGCACGGGCTGGCACTGCGCAACGACATGGACGGCGTGCCGGGACTTACCCAATCGCCGATCGCCGCTCGCGAGTCCATGACCTACCGGTTCAGCCTGGCCCATCCTGGGACCTACTGGTTCCACCCGCATGTCGGAACCCAACTCGACCGGGGGCTGTATGCCCCGTTGATCATCAACGACCCCAGTGAGCCTGGGGCATACGACGCCGAGCACGTCATCGTCCTCGACGACTGGCTGGACGGAACCGGGGAGAACCCTGACCAGGTACTCGACCGGCTGCGCTCGGAAGGCATGGACATGGGCGGCATGGGCGGCAGCCCCGCCTCGGAGGAACTGGGGGGTGATGCCGGCGACGTTGTCTATCCGTACTACCTGGTCAACGGCCGGATCGGCACGGCTCCGCAGATCATCGACGCACTGCCGGGTCAGCGACTCCGGCTCCGGCTGATCAATGCCGGTTCGGACACCGCCTTCCGGGTCGCGCTCGGCGACCACCATCTCACCGTGACGCACACCGACGGCTTCCCGGTCCAACCTTTCACCGGCGACGCGGTCCTGATCGGGATGGGCGAGCGCGTCGACGTCCTGGTCACCGTCGGTGACGGAGTGTTTCCACTGGTCTCGCTGGCGGAGGGCAAGGACGGCGGCGGCCTCGCCCTGATCCGCACCGGCGCCGGCGCCGCGCCAGATCCCGACATCCGGCCGCTGGAACTGGTCGGGCGGGTCGTAACGGTGCGCGACCTACGGGCGACCGACGATGTCCTGCTGCCCGAACGCCGCCCGGACCGTACCCACGACCTCGTCCTCGAGGGTGGCATGGACGGCTATCAGTGGACGATCAACGGCCGCACCTTCGACCGCGCCGAATTCCTGCAGATCCGCGCCGGGGAAAACGTACGGCTGCGGTTCGTCAACCGCAGCATGATGTTTCATCCCATGCACGTCCACGGGCACACCTTTCAGGTCCGCAACAGTGACGGGGACGGCCCGCGCAAGGACACGGTGATCGTCCGGCCCATGGAGACCGTGGTGGCCGACCTCGTCGCGGACAATCCGGGACAGTGGCTCACCCACTGCCACAACATCTATCACGGCGAAGCCGGGATGATGACCACACTTTCCTACGTCCTGTGAGCTGCCGCGGGCACGACCAGGTCACAGCGCAGAGGTGCCCAGGCCGGTCGCCGCGAGCCAGGCGCGCAGCCAGATCATGAAGCCGTCCCACATGCCGGTGAGCAGAAGCAGGCCAAGGAGGACCAGGAACCCGCCGCCGATCCGGGTGACGGTGCGCGCGTGGCGCCGCGCCGCGGCCGATAGCCGCAGTGCGCGATCCGCCCCGCCGGCGACGAGCAGGAAGGGGAGGCCGAGGCCGACGCAGTAGGCAAGACCCAGTACGGCCCCGCGTACGGCGGACGCCTCGGTCAGAGCCAGGGTGTTGATGGCGCCCAACGTCGGCCCCAGACAAGGTGTCCAACCAACGCCGAAGACCACGCCGAGCAGGGGCGCACCTGCCAGCCCCGCTGGAGGGCGACGATGGATACGTCGCTCCCGTTGCAGACTGGGGACGAGCCCGAGGAAGGCAAGGCCCATGACAATCGTGACCACGCCGAGTACCCGGTTGATCACCGGGGCCCACTCCAGCAGCAGCCGGCCCAGGCCACCGAACAGGGCGCCGTAGGAGATGAAGACCGCACTGAAGCCGATCACGAACAACGCAGCGCCGAGAAGGACCCGTCGTCGGCTGGCGGTCCGCGGTAAGACGCCAACGGCTGAGCCCGGCTGCTCAGCTTGCCGGACCCCTGCCTCGGGACCGCGGTCCGCAGCGTTGCCGGCCAACCCGGCGACGTAGGAGACATATCCCGGCACCAACGGAAGGACGCATGGCGAGAGGAAACTGATCAAACCCACCAATGCAGCTACGGCCATCGCCAGCCACAGGGATCCATCGGTGACGGTGGCGGCGAAGTCTGTACCGAGCCCGCTCATGACTCCTCGAGCAGACGTGACAGGGCCGCTCGGAGGTCGTCGCCGGCTACAGCTGCGGTAAAGACCGCGGCGACGCGACCTTGCCGATCCAAGAGGATCGTCGACGGCACGGCATTGGCCGGAAACCCGCGGAAGGCGAGCGCAACCTCGCTGCGTGGATCGAACAGTGAGGGGTATTCGATCCCGTTGTCAGCGTAGAAGGCCGACGCCAGTTGACGCTCGTCCCTGACGTCGATGCCGAGGAAGCTGACCTCGCTGTCGCGCACCTCGGTGAAAACCTGTTGAAACTCGGGCGTCTCGATCCGGCAGGGAGCACACCATGAGCCCCAGAAGTTGATAACCACTATGTCGCCGTCCAGATCGGCGGAGTCGAACGGCGTGCCGTCGAGTAGCTCCCCGGAAAATCCTGGGGCACTTTGCCGCTCATCCTGGGAGATCACTTGCCCTGCGGGTGTGGCTCCGTCGAACTGGAAGGAGCCGGACGTAGTTGCTGCGGTCGAGGTCGCACCACAGCCGGCCAGTACAGTCAGGAAGCCGACGAGCAATGCCGCGACCGGGACGCGCGCCATCATTTGACGAGGGATACGCGCCATCATTTGACGAGGGATAAACGTAGGCCGCGGGCGCCGCGACGAGTCGGGCTGCATGGATATCCTCGAGGTCGACCGATGCTGCGACGCGAGCTTACTATACGAGCTAGTAGGAGCTGGAGTCGCGCGTGAGAAGATGCATGCGTGCCCAGGATGGGGAAGCTCGAGGCGGAAGTGATGTCCATCCTCTGGGCCGCTGACCGCAAGCTCACGGTGCGTCAGGTGTTGGACAACATGGGTGCACGGCGCGGGCTGGCCTACACCACGGTCATGACGGTCCTCGGCAACCTGCACCGCAAGGGGCTGGTCGATCGCGATACCGACGAACGCGCCTACGTCTACCGCGCGAGCATGACGCGGGAACAAGTAGTGGCAACAGCTCTACGGGAGGTACTCGACGAAGCGGACGATCCCCGCTCGGTGCTGCTGCACTTCGTAGAGTCCAGCTCAGTCGAGGAATCCCGCACTCTGCGCGATGCGCTACGACGGCGGGATGAGTCGTGATCCTGGCGCTGGCTATGCTCTGCGGCACCTTCACCGTGGGTCTGATCGGTCACCGCCCCCTGCTCTGGCTCGCACAGCGTCGGGTCGACCCAACAGTGGTGCTCACCGCCTGGATCCTTTCCAGCTGTGGACTGGTGATTTCTGCGGTAGCAGCTATCGCCGCCGTCGCTGTTCCCTCCGATGATCACGTCGCTGCTGACCTGCTCCGCTTGGCCGGTGGGTGCTGGTCTGCACTCACCTCGGGCGCCGTGCCGAAGTGGCGGGAAGCTGTTGCGCTCCTTGCCGTGGGCTGTCTCGTTCTGGTGGCGGTTCGCATCGGCCTGGCAACGGCACACCACATTCGCAGCCGAGTGCGCCGAGGTCGGCAAACCAGCCAGCTGCGACTGCTGGCGGCAGCCGGGAGTCGTGGAGAACCCGTGTGGATCGCCGGCGAGCAGCCGATGGCTGTTGCCCTCACCGGACGGCCCGGGATGATTGTCATGACCGAGGGTCTGCGCCGACGGCTGGGGCCGGCCGCGCTGGCCGCCACCTTGGAGCATGAGCGTGCACACCTTCGCGGTCACCACCATGCCCTGCTCACGTTTGTCGAGGTAATCTCCGCGGCCTTGCCGATCTGCCCCCTGTGGCGCGGCGCCCCGGCCGCCACGCGCGACCTCATCGAACTCGCCGCCGATGCCGCTGCCGCACGGAGATGCGGGCCAGCCGCGGTGAGCGAGGCACTTCGCGGGCTGACCGATCAGCCGGTCCCTGCGATCGGCTTGGGCATGTCCGGTCCGCTGACCACCTCGCGGTTGGACCAGCTCGCCATGACCCCGGGCAACAGCAATGCGCTGTGGCGGGCGGCTCGCTGTGCGGCGACGGCGGTCGCGGTCTTAGCGTTGCCAGCCGCCACAGGGACGGTTCTGGTCGGCGCCATCAGCTGTGTCGTCGGATAACCCGACCCACCCACCACGTTCTCGCAGCGGATCTACTATGTACGGATAGTAGATCCGCTGCCGAGAGAGGGCGCCAAGGTGTCAGCTGTCAAACCGCGTGCCCGGTCCCCCGTCACCACGAAGCCTGCGCTGAAGGACGCCCCAGCGCCACCATCGGCGGTCGGAAGGGGCAGTCGGGCTCTTCGGGTGACGGCCGCGAGTTGCTCGCCTCTTGATGACGTCGAGCCGAGGGCGTTGGGTTTCTCGTACTGGTTCGACGCCGCGAAGACGGGGCAGCCCTATCCCGTCACGCTGCGCTTCACCGGCCGCCGTATTGATGTGCAGGGCAAGCCCCATGAGCGCGACAGGTTCGAGGTGCTCAAGACCCTCGACCCAGTGATTCCCGGCAGCGGTCGGGTCGTCCTGACTATGCGCGTCCCTGGCCTGAACCCCGGCGCGTGGCAGGTCACCGCCAGTCCGGTTGCTTCGCCACTCCCCCGTGCCGGCGTCAAGCCTGCGGCTCTTACCTCGTCCAGACGAACCTTCCTGCCCAAGGGAGTGGCTACCGGTACAACCGGCTTCGCACCTCTGGTCGGAGTGCTGGCGCCCGGCGCTCGACTCGGCTCGTGGCCGGCGCTGGTGACCGTCGGAACTGTCATAGCCCTAATCGTCCAGGCTGTGCTCGCCGGCCGAGCAGGAATCCCCGCCGGGCCCCTTCTACTCACCTCCGTCGTGGCCTGCCTGGCCGGGCTTGTTGGCGCGAAGGCGTACTACCTGCGAACGCATCCCGGCCGGAAGATGACAGTCACGGGCGGCATGTCGATCCAGGGATTCGTGCTCGTCGCCATCCCCGCAGCCGCTCTGGGTGCCTGGCTCAGTGGCCTCTCAGTCGGCGAGGTGTTGGACGTGACCGCACCGGGGCTGCTCCTCGGGATGGCCGTTGGACGATGGGGCTGCTTCTTCGGCGGATGTTGCGCTGGACGGCCGACCGGATCCCGGTGGGGGCTCTGGTCCTCGGACCGGCAACTGGGCGTACGTCGCATCCCCGTACAGCTTCTCGAGTCCCTGATGGCCGCTGCCATGGGCGTCGCAGCGCTGTTGTCTGTCCTGTTCGCCGTACCCCGCGTGTCCGGTGTCATCTTCGTCGCAGCCGTCGCCGCATATACATTCGGCCGGCAGGTGCTCTTCCCGTTGCGCGACATCCCACGGACCACTGCCCACGGCCGCACAGCCACCATGGTGGTCTCCGGCGTGATCGCTGTGTTGGCCATCGCGACCGCAGTCATCTGGTGAGGCCCCGGCCACCCGGCCGCAATTCGCTATCCACGTGACCTGGCATGCTCTTGCGCTGTCAACTGTCAGCGACTGCATGGCCACCGCAAAGGTCGAGGGACCGCGCCGTGAGTCTCGCCGCGAGCGAGGCTGCTCCTCGGCCGGAGAGAATCCGCCGCCTCAGCGGCGGCGGTCGATGACTCGCATCAGCTCGTCGTAGATGAGCGGATCTCCATTCGCGATGGCGTCAGTGGCGCAGCGCTCCAGGTAGTTGCGGGTGATCACGCGCGCGGCGCCATCCAGGGCCTTCTGCGCGGCCGCGATCTGGGTCAGCACGTCGACGCAGTACCGGTCGGCGCTGACCATCCGGGAGACCCCTTGGACCTGGCCGGCAGCCTTGGCCAGCCGCAACAGCACGTCGGCGCGCCGCTCTGGGTCCATCATCGAGCGGGCACTGGGCCCGCCCGTCGATGTTGGATCTGCAGCCGAAACGTCCGTGCCTGGGCTAGAACCCAAGCCCCGCTCGACGGCCGATTTGCCTACGCCACTCACTGTGGTCCCCTCAGTGTCGTCCTCAACGCGCAACCACTACCCCCGTAGGGTAGCCCCTACCAAACAGCACAAATAGGCTGCGCGCCAATGCCTACCGCTCTGTGAATACTCGCTACCCCTTGATTCGTATGTACGATACACCGTAGTAAACGCGTAAACCCGACGACGGAGGAACGATGCCCGAACTCTCGTACCTGGCCCTGCTCGCCTGCCCCGTGGGCATGGGCCTGATGATGTGGATGATGATGCGCGGCGAAAGCAAGCAGGAGCCAACCGCCGCGGACGCGGTGAACAAGCAGGCCGAACTCACCCAGCTGCAGGCTCAGATCGACCAGCTGAAGGCCGAGCACGACAACCGGCGCACCCAGGCAGCCCACCAGCCATCGTCGTGAGCGACCCGTGGCTGGCCGCGGGCATCGCCGTCGCGGCCGAACTCGACAAGGCCCTGGGCCAAGCGCGCGCCGAACTCGCTCGCCTTCGCGCGGAAGACGACTACGACCTGGTCCCAGCGCTGTCACCCGGTAACCACGCGCTCGGAGCCGAACACAGCCGTCGGTGACAGCGGTGAACAGCACCCCGGTCAATCAGCGGGCCGGTACACGCACGAAGCGGGGCGAGGTCGACGTACTGGTCATCGGAGCCGGTCAAGCGGGCCTGGGGACCGGGTACTGGCTGACCCGCCGCTTCGCCCACTCGTTTCTCATCGTCGACGGGGCGAGCCAACTCGGGCAAAGCTGGACCGACCGCTGGGACAGCCTGCGGTTGTTCACCCCTCGGGGGTTTAGCCGCCTGCCGGGCCTGCCGTTCCCCGCCGGCCCTGGGGACTATCCGTCCAAGAGCGAAGTGGCGGCATACCTGCAGAGCTACGCCGCTCGCTTCGCCTTGCCGGTGCAGCTCGACACCCGGGTCGAGGTTCTGGCAGCCTCCGGTCGCGGGTTCGTGGCCAGCACCAGCCAGGGTCAGATCCGGGCCCGCCAGGTCGTGGTCGCCACCGGGCCCTTCCACGGCGCCTATGTGCCGGACGCCGTCACGGGTCTGGGCTCCAACGTCGGCCAGTTGCACTCGGTGGACTACCGGCGGCCGGCCGACATCGACGCGCCCGACGTCGTGGTAGTCGGCGGGGGCAACAGCGCCGCGCAGTTGGCCTGCGAGCTCGCGCCCACCCACCGGGTCACCATTGCCAGCCCTCGGCGACCCTGGTTCCTCCCGCAGGTGATCGCCGGTGTCGGCCTCTATCGGTGGCTGCGCCTCTCAGGCACCCTTGCCGCCAAATCCGACGCCCGCGTGTCCCGCTACATCCGCGGACGCGGCGACCCGATCATCGGCCGTGAACTCGCCGACCGTGTCAACTCCGGACAGATCAAGCTGCTGCCACACAGGGTGACCGCCGGCAACGGCCGACAGATTGACGTTGCAGGACGGCAGCCGCATCACGACCTCGGCCGTGCTCTGGTGCACCGGATTCCGTCCGGACTACGAGTGGGTGCAGCTGTCCGCGGCACTCGACGCCGACGGTTTGCCGATCCATGAAGGCGGCGCGTCACCGGTGCCTGGGCTGCACTGGATGGGCCTGCCCTGGCAGACCAGACTCAATTCTTCGCTCGTGGATGGTGTCGATCGAGACGCCCGCGACCTTGTCGCACGGCTTCACGGGTGACTGCCGCGACCGCCGGGGGCGAGTGATCGCTACCCCCGACGCCGCCCACGACCCGTACCTCCAACCGGCGTGAGCGCTAACTAAAGGGGATAGTAGACAGATCTGGCTCGGTACTGCGAAGCGAAAAGCTTCCTAGGAGGCCTAGAAAAGATGGAGGTGAGGAGCTGAGCAGCTCGGGCACCATCCTGGTGATCGACGACGAACCGAAGCTGCGCGAACTTGTGGGTGACTACCTGCGGCGAGACGGTTTCACCGTCGTCGAAGCCGACACCGGACATGCCGCGCTGGATGCCATCGCCAAGACCCGGCCTGACCTGGTGATCCTCGATCTCGGACTGCCCGACATGTCCGGAGAGGAACTGCTGCGAACGTTGCGCAGACAGGACCTGCCGGTCGTAGTCCTCACGGCGAGAGCGAGCGAGCCCGACCGGGTCGCCGGTCTTCGGGCCGGCGCCGATGACTATCTGGTCAAGCCCTTCAGCCCGCGCGAACTCATCGCCCGGGTCGAGGCGGTGTTACGTCGCGCCAGCCACGCCAGCTTCGGCGCCGCCACGTCCTACGGGGGCGGCTTGCTGTTTCTGGACACCGAGCGGCGCGAGGTCACCGTTCGCGGCCGGGAGGTGTCGCTGACCCGCAGCGAGTTCGATCTGCTGAGGGTGCTGGCCGGTCGTCCCGGTCGGGTGTGGTCGCGACTGGAACTGCTCAGTCGACTGCAGGGCAACGGGTTCGAGGGTTTCGAGCGGACCGTGGACGCGCACGTGAAGAACCTCCGTCGCAAACTTGGTGACGAACCGCCGAATCCGACGCTGGTGCGCACCGTGACCGGGGTGGGCTACAAGCTGGGTGTCGACCGCGATGCCTGATCGGCCGCCGTCGCCGCGGCGCTCCTTGGCCCGTCGACTGGCGCTCACCCTCGCCCTGACCGGTCTCGGAGCTGCCCTGCTGACTGCACTCTTGGTCAACGTGGCATTTCAGGGGAGATTCGACAGCTTCGTGCAGCAGCAACAGCAGGGCCGCGAAGAGCAGCTACTCGCCGTGGTGACCGCGACCTACACCGATGCCGGCGGATGGGACGAGCAAGCCCTGGCGGCGCTGGCACCGGCAGCCGTCATGTCAGGTGCTGAGGTTTCTGTGTACGACAACCAGGAGCGGCTGGTCTTCTCCACTTCGGACTCCTCGATGGGAGCCGACATGGGTCAGCAGCATCGGGAGATGATGGGCGTCGGCCAGCTCGGTCAGCCCCGCCAGCTGCCGGTCGTCGTGGACGGCCAGCAGGTGGGGACTCTGGAAGTTGCCGTACCGCAGGGGGACCTGCCCTCAGGGGAGCAGAACTTCCTGAATTCGGTGAATCTCTTGTTGATCGGCGGAGCCGCTCTCGCAGGTCTGGTGGCGGTTGCTATCGGCGTTCTTCTCGCCCGGCGGGCCACCAGGCCGGTCGCCGAGCTGACCGCGGCCGCGCGTGGCTTAGCCGCTGGTCAGCGTGCCCGGCGTGCCCACGTGCACCGTGACGATGAATTGGGTGAGCTGGCCACAGCTTTCAATGCCCTGGCTGACACCGTCGAACGCGAAGACCAGGTCCGCCGGTTGTTCGCCGCGGACGTAGCCCATGAACTGCGGACGCCATTGGCGATCCTGCGCAGTCAGCTCGAGGCTGTGCAGGATGGCCTGCACGAGCCCACGCCGGCTGTTTGGACGTCGCTGTACGAGGAAACCCTGCGCCTGGGACGCCTCGTCGCCGACCTTGAGGCCATGACCTCGGCCGACGCTGCGGGCTTTCATCTGGAACTGCGCCCGATCCGCTTGGACGAACTGATCCGCGTTGTCGTCGAGGGACTTCAGGACCGCTTCACCGGCGCGGGGCTAACCTTGTCGGCCACGCTCCAGCCGGTAACGGTGTCCGCAGACCCGGACAGGCTGACCCAGGTGTTGACCAATCTTCTCGGGAACGCCGTCAAGTTCGTGCCGGCGACGGGGCGCGTGAGCGTCACCGTGGACCAGGCCGAGGGCACGGCCCGGCTCCGGGTCATCGACGACGGACCGGGGATCGAACCTGCGGATCTCCCGCACATCTTCGATCGCTTCTACCGGGGGCGAGGGCCCCGAACCGGCGGGTCGGGCGTGGGTCTGGCCGTGGTCGACGAGCTCGTTCGCGCTCATGGCGGGCAGGTAGCCGCCATGGCAACACAGGACGGTGGCACCACCTTCACTGTGCGCCTTCCGCTGTTCGCATCGGATTCGCACACCGCCTTCATTCCACCTTCACATCCGGTGCCTACCGTCGCTGGCATGGAATCCACCAGAACCACAACAGACGGCGAGCAGCTGCGATGACCTCCCTCAACAAGACGCTGAT
>JAABUS010005307.1_pt1 | contig 17133 bp, 13 predicted proteins | sample 5560161 | NCBI WGS metagenome assembly JAABUS01 (sample SAMN10711885, study PRJNA513376) | rock metagenome | isolation source: Antarctica rocks | place: Antarctica: Victoria Land, Trio Nunatak nord | collected 2016-01-04
TTAAGGATGTTGAACTTATCAAGTAATCGGTATATAAGTCTGCAAAGTTTTCCACATTATTTCTTTTCTATATTGCTAATTTATTTGAAATTGTGCGTAAGGTGAGTTAATAATTACTAACCCAATTATAGGTTAAATAATAATTTTAAAATTCGAACAATCTAACCGGTCTCTATCAGCTGATAGCTATAGCTGATACCCCATACCTCATACCTCATACCTCATACCTCACATCTTTCTTCATTTCCCATAATGGACTTATTTCACGAAGCCTGGTTACGGTTGTTATAACCTTTTCGATCGTAAAATCAATTTCTTCCCCAGTTGTAAACCGGCCCAGTCCAAAGCGAATTGAGGAATAAGCCAGTTCATCTTCCAGGCCGAGAGCCTTTAATACATAGGAAGGTTCAAGAGAAGCTGAAGTGCATGCAGATCCTGAAGACAGCGCTATATCCTTATTAAATCCCATCATCATACTTTCCCCTTCTACATATTTAAAAGAGATGTTTGATACATGAGGCAGGCGGTGCTTTTTATTTCCATTTATATAAACTTCTTCCAGTTGAAGCAAAGCGGTTTCTAATTTATCCCTTAACCCTCTTAATCGTATTGATTCTACCTCAATTTCGCTGGCGCACAATTCACAAGCCTTACCGAAACCAACTATAGCCGTAACATTTGAAGTGCCGCTTCGCATACCTTTTTCATGGCCTCCGCCATCCATCTGGGCAGTTAGTCTTACCCTGGGATTTTTTCGCCTGACATATAAAGCACCGACACCTTTCGGACCATACATTTTATGAGCGGAAAAAGCCATTATATCAATCCCATCATCATTTACATTAACCGGAACTTTACCAATAGCCTGGGTTGCATCTGTAAAAAATAATACGCCATGCTTGCGGGCAATAGCACTTATTTCCCTGACAGGTTGAATTATTCCAGTCTCATTATTTGCATACATAATAGAGATCAAAATAGTTTCAGGCATGATTGAAGCCTCCAACTCTTCCAGGTTAACCATACCATCTTTCTGAACCTTTAAATAAGTAACTTCTCCTCCTGATTTCTCAATATGCCTGCAGGTGTCTAAAACAGCTTTGTGTTCAGTATTAGCGGTTATAATATGATTCCCTTTGCCGGAATACATTTCAAAGATTCCTTTAATTGCAAGATTATCACCTTCGGTAGCACCTGAGGTGAAAACTATTTCTTTCAGTTCAGCGCCTATCAGGTGAGCAACCTGTTCACGGGCATAGTCTACCGCTTCCTCAGCAATCCATCCAAAAGAATGGTTACGGCTGGCTGCATTACCAAAATTTTCAGTAAAATACGGTAACATAGCTTCTACTACCTTCGGATCACAAGGCGTTGTGGCATTATTATCCAGGTATACAGGAAGTTTCAACATCATCAATTTTGTTTGATTCTATAACACGAATTTAATTCAAATGGTTGAGAAGAAGCTGAACGCCGTCAGCTTTCAGCCGAGTGATAAGATCATCGATTGCATTGGTTCTCATCTATCTTTACTCAAAATAATTATATGCTTAAAGTAGAACATATCGGAATAGCGGTCAACAGCTTTGCTGCATCTATTCCTTTGTTTGAAAAATTATTGAATACGGAATGTTACAAAACAGAGCAGGTTAAAAGCGAACAGGTAAATACCGCTTTCTTTAAACAAGGTGAAACTAAAATTGAGCTGCTGGAAGGAACAAATGAAGATGGAGTAATCGCCCGGTATCTTGAGAAAAAAGGAGAAGGTATTCATCATATTGCTTTCGAAGTTTCAAATATTCGCGAAGAAATGCAAAGAATGGAATCCGAAGGTTTTGTTTTAATAAGCCAGGAACCACGCCGCGGGGCTGATAATAAGCTTGTTTGCTTTTTACACCCAAAAAGTACCCATGGCATCCTGGTAGAACTTTGCCAGGAGATAACAATTTAATATTACATCAAAAAAGCCTGCTGGTTATACCAGCAGGCTCAATCTTTTGATCCTATGAAGACTACGGTACTATATATTCAATATGAATACCGGATTTTTAAACATTGATTTATAGCTGGTTATTCTGATACCAAATTGACTTCACGACAAATTTTTTAAGATTAAATGTTTAGGTATCAAGTGCTTATCAAATTTTATTTTATGAAAAGATTTTTAACAAGCATTAATAATAAGGCAGTGCACACCAGTTATAAATTCCCAAAAAAAGATTAAAAATCCAACATGGGAAATCTTATTGATCTGATAAGGATTATAATAATGGAATTAAAGTTAGGTAGCTTGTAAATTATAACGCATCCATTTAATCCCATCATCTGACGAATCCCAATTCCGAAAGATTATCCGGGATCAGAAGTAATATCTGCTTCCTTACCCAAACCTAATTTGTCTACTGCTATTTGCGCAGCTATCTGGCTTGCATCCTTTTTATTGTATGCCCTGCCCTGGGCTATCAATTGTCCATTTACTACTGCTCCTACTGTAAAAAGCCTACGTCCATTTTCTATTTTTTCTTCCAGGGTTTCAAATTCAAGGATTTTGCCTTTTTTGTTTGCCCAGCCATACAATTTATTCTTATGGTTGATTTCCAGGTTTTCCAGGTCATCCATAAACAGGTATGGCAAAATAATCCTTTCCAACACCCATTTTCTGGTTTTAATAAAACCTTTATCCAGGTAAATAGCGCCAACAACAGCTTCCAGGGTGTTTCCAAAAATCTGGCTCATTTTTAATGAACTATCAAACTTGTTGAAATTACAGATCTTTCTCATTCCCATTTTGATAGCTATATCATTTAAAGTAGTGCGATTTACCATTTTACTTCGCATCTCGGTTAAAAAACCCTCCTCTTTGTAAGGATATTTTTTAAACAGGAAATCAGCTACAATACCACTTAATATAGCATCACCCAAGTATTCGAGCCTTTCATTATTATCTGCTGCAGCATCTTTTACGGAACGATGAGTTAAAGCTGTTTTGTACAATGAAATAGAATCGGGTGTAAAACCCAGTACATTACGCAGTTGTTTCTTATAAGAAGGAACTTTTGCAGAGCCTCTAAAAAATTGATCTAACAAACCCACAATGAAAGCTACGTATTTTTTGTATAAGATTTAATTCCCGAAGCAAAAAGATCAAAACTATAAAACATAGCTATCAGCTATCAGCAGTCAGCGATCTGCAAATTATTGCCAGGTTTCCTCCTGATAGCTGACGGCTGACGGCTGATAGTAAGAACGTCAATTTAAGGTTAACATGACACTACTATTCGTACTTTTTAACAATTACGGCAGCATTGTGTCCGCCAAATCCAAACGTATTACTTAAGGCTGCGCGTACAGGTCGTTGCTGCGCTTTATTAAAAGTAAAATTTAATTTAGGGTTCAGTTCAGGATCATCCGTAAAATGATTAATAGTTGGCGGAATAATACCTGTTTGAATACTCATAATGCAGGCAATAGCTTCAATAACACCGGCGGCACCCAGGCAGTGACCAGTCATAGATTTGGTAGAACTGATATTAAGGCTGTACGCATGTTCACCAAAAACCAGTGAAATAGCTTTTACCTCTGCGCCATCACCTAGTGGGGTAGAGGTTCCATGAGTATTAATATAATCAATATCTTCCGGTTTCATGCCGGCGTCAGCCAGTGCTTCTATCATTACATTCCTGGCTCCCAGGCCCTCTGGATGTGGTGCGGTAATGTGATAGGCATCAGCTGTTGCACCGCCGCCTGCAATTTCACAATAAATTCGGGCATCTCTTGCAAGGGCATGTTCCAGTTCTTCCAATATCATTACTCCGGCGCCTTCCCCGATTACGAATCCATCCCGGTCATTGTCATAAGGACGACTAGCAGTTTTTGGATCTTCATTCCGCTCACTTAAAGCTTTCATTGCATTAAATCCGCCAACTCCGGCTTCCTTGATAACACTTTCACTGCCACCACTCAGGACAATATCAGATTTTCCAAGGCGTATCGTATTAAAAGCATCAATGATTGCATTGGTAGAAGATGCACAGGCACTTACAACAGCATAGTTAGGCCCTCTGAAACCATGACGCATAGAAATTTGTCCGGCAGCAATGTCAAGAATCATTTTTGGAATGAAGAATGGACTAAACCGGGGAGTACCATCACCTTTTGCAAAATTTATAACTTCTTCCTGGAAAGTAGTCAACCCACCGATACCACTGGCAAAGATAACTCCTACTCTTTCCGGATTAATATTATCAATAGTAATACCGGCATCTTTAACCGCCTGGTCACTGGCTACTAAAGCCGTTTGAGTATACCGGTCTATTTTGCGGGCTTCTTTACGATCCATGAAATTTGTTGGATCAAAATCTTTTAATTCGCAGGCAAACCTGGTTTTGAACTTACTGGCATCAAATCCTTTTATAAAATCAGCACCTGAAACTCCATTAATCAACCCACTCCAATAATCGTTTAAATTATTACCAATAGGTGTCAGGGCACCCATGCCAGTTACTACAACTCGTCTCAATTCCATATGGCTGACAGGAATTTTATAATGTGATAAATCCGCCTTCCGGGCTAAATTGCTTGCGAAAGGCGGATTGAAAGATATTGCTTATATACGGAATTCCCGTTTACTTAGCATGCTCTTCTAAATATGCAACTGCCTGACCAACAGTTGTAATGGTTTCAGCTTGCTCGTCGGGAATAGAAATATTGAATTCTTTTTCAAATTCCATAATTAATTCTACGGTGTCCAAAGAGTCGGCACCCAAATCGTTTGTAAATGACGCTTCGCTGGTTACTTCAGCTTCATCAACCCCTAACTTATCAACAATGATCTTTTTAACTCTTGTTGCTATGTCTGACATTTTAGTAAAGTTTAGTTATGGCTGCAAAAATATAATTTTTGACTTAAAAGCAATCAGGAACATGTTTTTTCTTTTAAATATAGATAGTAGCATAAAAAAGGAAAAAACAACTGTTGTTATGTTCATTTTAAAGTTACGATTTTGCTATCTTCCGTCAACTATTGCAGCTATCAGGAGGAAACATATCACGCAGTTATTTCCTGATAACTGATAGTTGACGGCTGGTAGCAAATCTCTTAATTACATCTTACTACAAAATTAATAGACAATAGATTACTTTAAAACTGTGAACTATTATTTAAAGTGTTTGAGATATTTTTGTAAATTAGACTTCTATAAATTCCAAAATCCGACTGCATGGCATTAAAAATAATTGATCATGGTAGCAAAGAATATATGCAAATGGTGAATTTGCGTAATGAAATCCTGCGCAAACCTCTCGGACTTACATTTTCGGAAGAAGAGCTGGCAAGAGAAAAAAATGAAATACTAATTGGTGCTTTTGAAGAAGAAAAGATGCTGGGATGTTGTATGCTGGTGCAGGAAGGAGAAAAACATTGCCGACTACGTCAAATGGCTGTAATAAATAATTTGCAGGGAAAAGGTATTGGCAAGGCTCTAATGACATTTGCTGAGAACATTGCGCGCGATCGTGGGTACAAAAAACTTACCATGCACGCCCGTAAAACTGCTCTCGGATTTTATGAAAGGTTGGGATATAGTACCTGTGGTACCGAATTTGCGGAGCTCTCAATCCCTCATTATATAATGGAGAAGAATCTATAACAACCCGCAATCTGCTTCTCGGCTACTTACAAATCAGACGCCGACTTCCGAAGTCTTGAATTTAACCGCTTTTTAATACAAACCCAGACTTCGGAAGTCAGCGCCTGTGTTTCAATAGTCAACACCTTTCCTTATTCAAGACTTCGGAAGTCATCGTCTGCGTTTCGATAGCCTGCACGAGTCAAACAATATTGTACATTACAACTGGCCTACCGGTTTGGCTGTAAGGCTTCTATGCATCTGCTGTAAAAACCTGTGCAGGTTTTCCATACTTTGCACATCTTCTACTATCAATAAAAAGTTTTTCCCTGTTTGTTTTAACTTAGCTTTATTAGTCTGAGTCTGAATATATTTTAATATAGCATGAAAAACGTTTGATTCAAAATATGGCGAATCAGGTTTATTAATAAAGTAGCATCGAAGCGTATCATCTTTAAGTACCATTTTTTCAAAACCTAATTCTACGGCAACCTTACGGCAACGGACAGTTGTAAATAAATCTTCTACTTGTGGCGGAAGAGGTCCGAACCTATCTATCATTTCCTTATGAAAACCCTGTAATTCTCCTTCAGTGTCACAATTATCCAGTCTTGTATAAAGAGACAATCTCTCCGTAATACTTTCAACATACTTGTCAGGAATCAAAATTTCAAGATCTGTATCTATAGTACAATCCTGCACAAAATCTTCCTGGCGATTTATTTCTTCTTTGAAAAGGTTACGGAATTCGGTGCGTTTTAGTTCTTTAATTGCTTCGTCCAATATTTTCTGGTACATCTCAAACCCGATTTCCGCCATAAATCCACTTTGCTCACCCCCCAGCATATTTCCGGCGCCACGAATATCCAGGTCTCTCATCGCGATCTGGAAACCGCTACCTAGCTCACTATGCTGCTCAAGTGTTTGTAATCTTTTGCGGGAGTCATTAGGTAATGTACTTAATGGAGGCGCCAGTAAATAACAAAATGCTTTTTTATTGCTTCTGCCCACACGGCCTCTCAACTGGTGAAGATCACTTAACCCGAACTGGTGGGCATTGTTAACAATAATAGTGTTAACATTAGGGATATCCACCCCACTCTCCACAATATTGGTACAAACCAGTACATCATATTTTCTATCAATAAAATCCAGAATACGTTCTTCCAGTTCATGACCTTCGAGCTGACCATGGGCATAACCAATGCTTATATCAGGACATAATGCCTGAATTAATGCTGCCATTTCAGCTAATCCGGATACCCGGTTATGAATAAAAAATATCTGGCCACCCCGTTCTGTTTCATAATAAACTGCATCACGGATCGTATCCTGGTTAAACACCTGAACCTCTGTCTGGATTGGTTGCCTGTTCGGCGGCGGAGTATTAATAATACTTAGATCCCTGGCACCCATTAAAGAGAACTGCAGTGTACGTGGGATAGGGGTGGCCGTTAATGTAAGACAGTCAACATTCGTACGGATGGTTTTCAATTTTTCTTTTGCGGCAACACCAAATTTCTGCTCTTCATCAATAACCATCAGTCCTAAGTTTTTAAACTTAACTTCTTTGCCTAATAATGAATGGGTTCCTATAATTATATCTATTTTTCCCTCTTCAAGTTTTTTTAATGTTTCTTTTTTTTCTTTAGCTGATTTAAAACGGTTTATATAATCAACAGTAACCGGAAAATCTTTAAGGCGTTCACTAAAGGTTTTATAATGTTGAAATGCAAGGATAGTGGTAGGTACCAGCACTGCAGCCTGTTTGCTATCGCAACAACTTTTAAAAGCCGCGCGGATGGCAACTTCTGTCTTACCAAAACCAACATCACCGCACACCAGCCTGTCCATTGGTGAGGCAGACTCCATATCTTTTTTCACATCAGCAGTAGCTTTACTTTGATCCGGAGTGTCTTCATAAATAAACGAAGCTTCCAGTTCTGTCTGCATATAGTTATCACGGGCATGTGCAAATCCATGCTGTGCCTTACGCTGGGCATAGAGCTTAATAAGATCAAATGCTATCTCCTTAACCTTTGTCTTTGTTTTTTCCTTCAGCTTATTCCATACATCGCTGCCAATTTTATTAATCTTTGGAACACTTCCTTCCTTGCCGGTGTACTTTGATATTTTATGAATTGAATTGATATTCACATATAATATATCATTGTCTTTATAGATGATTCTAACGGCTTCCTGCAAACGCCCGTTTACTTCAATCTTTTGCAAGCCGCTATAGACTCCTAAGCCATGATCGATATGGGTAACATAATCTCCCGGCTGTAAGTCGCGAAGGGTACGCAGGGTAATTGCCTTATTTTTATTGTAAGCCTGACGAATCTTATATTTATGATATCGTTGAAATATCTGGTGATCGGTATAACAAATTACTTTAAGATCATCATCTATAAATCCTTCATGAATAGAAGCAGGGATTGGCGTGAAGAGAATCTCAACTTTAAGATCAGTGAAGATCGTATGCAATCTTTCCAATTGCTTGGGATTATCAGCAAATAAAAACAGGCTGTACTTTTTAGATTCCCAGATCTTTAAGTCTTTAATCAGCAGGTCAAACTGCCTGTTGAATGCCGGTTGTTCCTTTGTATGAAATTCTATTACCGATTTGTTGTTACCGGCACCTACTGGTTGAATAGTACCTGATGCGGCGTTACTGTCGTCTGTGAACCAGGAGTGGAAACCGAATTCGATAATATGCCGTTGCTGAAGCTGTTCTTCAATAAGTTCGTTTTTTACAAAATCATTTTCATTTACATTGATTTTTTCATATTTGTCTTCTTCAATGTCGGCCCTGGTATGTGTGCTGTTTGATTCCTGGTTTAAATATTGTTGTAAGTCGGTTTCCTGCACACGTAGCTTTTCTTTCAGCCCCTCCCAATCCTGTATCCAGATAACAGTATTCGCCGGTAAAAACTCCAGCAGTGACACTTTGCCTTCTTTATCAAACTGGGTTTCTACGTTAGGTATAATAGTTACCTGCAATATTTTCCGTTCGCTTAGCTGTGTTTCAGGATCAAAAATCCTTATTGAATCCACTTCATTTCCAAACAGTTCTACACGGTAAGGTTTTTCATTACCAAATGAATAGATGTCGAGGATACCGCCGCGTAAAGCGAACTGCCCTGGCTGGTACACAAAATCGGTTCTTTCAAAATTATACCCGATCAGTTTTTCCATCAGGCCGTCTACATATAAAGTATCGCCGGTCCTGATCTGAATAATTGTTGCAGAAAGTGTTTTTTGCAGTACCACTTTTTCAGAAAGTGCTTCCGGGTAGGTAACAATCATTTTTTTATTTCCTCCTGCACTTACCTTCATTAAGGTTTCCGTACGCAGCATCACATGGCTGCTATTGAGTAAATGAAAATTTTTGCGGTTCTTAAATGAAAAAGGAAAATAAAAAAGATCCATTGCATTGGTAAGGTTCTCGAGCGTATTATGAAAGTAGGCTGCTTGTTCCGCGTCATTCAGTATAATAAGATGGTTAAGTTCCGAGCAGGCGGGATGAGCAAAAACAGCACTGATAACAAACTGTGAAGAACTACCCTGTAAATTTTTAAGATAAATTTTTTGAGGCTGGGCAAAAGAAAGCTTGTCCGCCAATTGAAAAAGGCGGGGGGATTCAATAAATTTATCACGCAACGAGTCCAGGTTCATATTGTGGGAGGCAAAGGTAATTGATTTCAGCTTTCAGCCGTCAGCTTTCAGCTAAATCCTAAGAATGGACGATCCTTGAAAAGGATAAAATATCTTTAAACCAGGAAATATAAAGTTACCAACTAAATAAAAAACTTAATGTAACACTATTATAGCACCCAGGTATCTACCACTGAGTTATCAACTGACAGCTGACGGCTGACAGCTTTCTCAATACACCGCATTATAATCCATCCTTACCTCAACCTTAGTCATTTTTCTTCGCTTAACTTCTACTGGTGCGATGTTATTTTGACTGTCAAACCGGTTAGCATACAAAACCGTATCTTTTTTAATGAAGATTGAGTATTTGCCAGGTGCCAGTATAACTTTGAAATAACCATTACTGTTTGTTTGAACTTTTCTAATCAGCCGGGTAGATACGGATGAATAAAAGGATGATCCTGTTTTTTTTACAGCCTGGTTTACATTGGTTAGCTCATAAATATACAGGTTTCCTTTTACACCTTTTGGTACGGCAGGCCTGATATCAGGTGAAGGCATTTGATTGCCCGAAACTTTATAAAGGTATCCTTCAATGCCCTCTTTTTTAGTCGGGACAGGCCGCAAAGCCATAAGGAAAATAAGGATTAAAGCAATAAGCGAAGCATGGAAGATGTTCTTTTTCATTTGGATAGGTATAATTTGAGTACATAAAATTATCATAAAATCGGTGCTCCTTCGTTTAAATGTGTAATTTTAAGATTGTTAAATTTATTATATGAAATTGTCCGGATTTGTACCTTATTTTTTGGGCATCTTTTTGTTCCATATTGATCATGTTACCGCACAAATAAATACCGAAGTCCGTCTTTTGAAACAAGCTTCTATCGAAAAGGCTTCAGAAGAAAGTATCACTTTCAAAAGGCTACTACAGCTTTCCAAAGAAAAAGGATGGAAAATGATGACGACAGGCCAGAATGGCCGTGTAATTCTGTTAAGCGGTATTGATCCGATGGGATATCCGATGTATGTTTCCACAGATAACAATGTTACTTCAGCAGCTTCTATTAAAACCAATCTTCTCTGGCCGGGAGGAAGTACCGGACTTGCTTTAAACGGCTCTTCTGCCAATATGAAAGGTAAGATAGGGATATGGGATGGCGGTAAAATAAGAACTACGCATGTGGAACTGGTTAACCGCGTAACGCAAAAAGATAACGCTGCTACGGTGAATGATCATGCAACTCATGTAGCCGGTACTATGATCGCCAGTGGTGTAAATCCGCTTGTAAAAGGCATGTCGTTTGGCGCTCAGCAATTAATTGCTTATGATTTTAATAATCACTTATCAGAAATGCTGGCTGAAGCGTCTGCATCTAATCTCTTAATTTCAAATCACTCTTATGGCACCATCGCCGGATGGCATTATAACGATACTGACAACAGATGGGAATTCTACGGACAGGTAAATACTACGGAAGATTACAAATTCGGTTATTACTCATTAGAAGCACAGGTATGGGATTCCATTGCATATAACGCTCCTAATTATCTTATTGTAAAATCAGCAGGTAACGACCGCAATGAAAATGGCCCTGCAGTCGGCCAGCCTTATTGGAGAATGGACGCTAACGGAAGCTGGGTAAATGCAGGTAACAGGCCCGCGGGCATTAACGATAATAACGGGTATGATAACATTCCCACTTATGGAACTTCAAAAAACATTTTAACGGTAGGCGCCATTAATCCTATTCCTGGTGGATATACTATTTCTTCAGATGCAACACTTTCTAATTTCAGTAGTTGGGGCCCGACAGACGATGGCAGGATAAAACCCGATGTTGTAACCGATGGTGTAAGCGTACTGTCAAGCATCAGTACAGGAGATAACGATTATGCCAGCTATAGCGGAACTTCTATGGCTTCGCCGGCCGCCGCCGGATCTTTGTTCCTGCTGCAGGAATATTTTTCAAAACTTAATAGCGGCGCTTTTATGCGTTCAGCAACTTTAAAAGGAATTATCATTCATACCGCAGATGACGGCGGTAATGCAGGACCCGATTACCAGTTTGGCTGGGGAGTTGTTAATATGGAAAAAGCCGCGGCTGTTATTACTACTAACAGCACTGGTAAATCAATCTATGAAAACAACCTCACCAACGGAGTTACCTATACCTTACCGGTTATTGCTTCAGGAAAGGGCCCTTTAACTGTTACTATCTGCTGGACCGATCCAAAAGGTATTGTTGATAATACAAATCTTTTGAATAATACAACAAAAAAACTGGTGAATGACCTTGACCTTCGCATAAAGCGCGGGTCTGGTACAACCTACATGCCTTTTGTACTTACCCCTTCCAATCCTTCAGCGCTGGCTACAACCGGAGACAACACACTGGACAATGTGGAGAAAATAGTTATCGATGATGCAGTTCCCGGTGAAACATACAATATAACAGTTACACATAAAAGCACTTTAAGCAGAGGTCAGCAGGCGTATTCACTTATTATCAGTGGTACAGGTGGTTTGCCCTATTGTGCTTCCGCACCAACAAACAGTGCGGGTGCACGTATAGATAAAGTAACAGTCGGCAGTTTTTCTCTAACTAACCCTACTGGCTGTACTACTTATACAAACAATACAGGATCTACTATATCAATAGAGTCTGGTCAAACCGTTCCGGTCACTATTAATGTAAGTAGCTGTGATGCCACCTCAACCAATAAAATAGTAAAAGTATTTATTGACTATAATAATGATGGTGATTTTAATGATGCCGGAGAAACTGTCGCTCAAAGCACTTCAATAAGTGGTACCGGTACATTCACCGGAAGTTTTGTTAGTCCTGGAAATCTTATAGCTGGTAGTTCTACTCTTATGAGGGTTATCGTTCAGCAAACAACTACAGCTTCTGATGTTAATCCTTGCGGCAGCTATGCCAATGGTGAAACCCAGGATTACAGAATAAAGATTGCCAATCCTTCGAATGATGCAGGTGTAATTGAAATTGTATCTCCTTTAGCAGGTTCATGTGCCAACAATTCTCAGTACGTAAGTGTAAGAATTAAGAATTTTGGGGCTACTGATAAAGTTAATGTGCCGGTTACACTGGATATTAAAAACGGTGCAACTTCTGTTGCAACCCTTAATGCTGTTTGTGCTGATACAATTCATGGGTACTCAGATGTTGTGTATACTTTTCAATCACCTTTTAACGCAGCGACGTCAGCTACATATACCATAACCGGTACAGCTAACCTGGCTGGCGATCAGAATACGCTCAATAATTCTGTAACCTCGTCTATCAATATTAATAGTGGAAGCACTGCTCCTACCGGAACTGCAGCAATCTGCGGAACCAGTCGCGTATTCCTTAATGCAACCACCACTTCCGGTATACCTGTCTGGTATAGTACTGCAACCTCAACCACTCCAATAGCAGCAGGAAATACTACCTCTTCTACTGTAGTAACCGCTGATAAAACATACTTTTTATCTACTAATGCGATGAATTTAAAGGTTGGTCCTGCAAACAAAACTGCATTTACCACAGGTAGTTATAATAGCCTTACAGGCAATTTTATAAAGTTTACCAATTCAGTGCCGTTGACCATTGAAAGTGTGAGACTCTTTGTTGGAAAAGCAGGGAAAGTGATTTTCACTGTTGCCAATATTATCAGTTCCAATGCTTCTACCGGCAGCTACACTTATTCACCGATTTCAACTACTACTATTGATGTATATGCAACCGGAAATAATACAACAGATCCCGGTGCTGTATTTTACCTGAACCTGCCAGTACCAAATGCCGGGAATCATGCCATTATTATGCAATTCCAGAATGGCGCAACTCTTTATATGAATACAGGAATTACTACCAGTTCTTATCCTTTCAGTATTCCGGATATAATTTCAATTACAGGAAACAGCGCTACTAACCGGTCAGATACTACCGACATTAACTACTATCAACGATTTTACTATTACATGTATGATATAGGGGTTAAACTTTCGGGTTGTGCCAGTCCCCGGGTAGCTGTGGTAGCAACCAATGCCGTGGCACCTGTTATAACTCAGAACGGTAATATTTTTACCAGCAATAGTACAACAGGTAACCAGTGGTATTTAAATGGAAGCGCTATCGCAGGAGCAACTGCACAAACTTTTGCCGCTACTTCAGCGGGAATTTATAAAACGATAGTGAATGGCGGATGCGCTTCCAATGAATTAAATTATGGCACAACGCCGGTAATTGATTTAAATGGTGCTGGTATTGCTTTAGTGGCATCTCCCAACCCTAATAAAGGACAATTCTTCCTGCAATTTGAGGTAAAAGGTAAAGATGATTTGATTATCAGCCTGATTAATTCTTTAGGACAAGCAGTATATACAAGTAAAACTCCTGGCTTCAGTGGTAAGTTTTCTCAACAGGTTAATACCGGTCAAAACAGGACAGGGATGTATATTCTCAAGATTCAACATAATAAGAAGATTTATATAAAGAAGATTTTGATAGAATAATAATTGTCTTTGAACTATGATTCATGTGATTATATGAAAGCTATAATGGTTTGTATTTTTCAGATCATACTTTTTTCATAACTTGTTTATCAGACATTGAGGTTGTCTCAACTTCGGTTATGTGATTATAAAAATGAGATGAAATCATTATTATCATGCCATTCGTATAATCACAAAAATCTCAGTTTAAAACCTTCTATCAATAATACTACGTCATGCTGCAACCCTGGCGAACCGGTACGGTTATACGCATTGAAAATGAAACCAACAGCACTCGCCGCTATTGGATCCAGGTAAATGAACTGCAAAGATTCGATTTCATACCCGGACAGTTTGTAACGTTGGACCTCCCTATTCATGAAAAAGTTAATAAAAGATGGCGAAGCTATTCTATAGCTTCATGGCCGGATGGTAGCAATATATTGGAACTTGTTATTGTTTTGCTGGAAGGAGGCCTGGGTACCACCTATTTATTTAATGAAGTAAGAGTAGGATTTCAATTAACATTAAGAGGACCTCAGGGCGTTTTTGTGTTACCGCCGGTTATCGAGAAAGATATTTTCTTTATTTGTACAGGTACAGGTGTTGCTCCTTTCCGGTCTATGGCACATCATCTTCATAACAATCAAATTCCCCATAAAGACATTTACCTGCTTTTTGGATGTCGTAAAAAAGCTGACTGCCTTTATGAAAATGAGTTAAAGGAGTTAGAGAAAGAAATGTCTTCTTTTCATTACATTCCAACATTTTCAAGAGAAAATCCCGGTGATTACAGAACAGGGTATGTTCATGCGGTTTATGAGGAAATATGTACGAACAATTCCGATATACAGTCTGAATCCACCGTTCCTGCACTTAAACCTGCCCAATTTTACCTATGCGGATGGAAAAACATGATTGATGAGGCCAGGCAAAGGATTGCCGCTTTAGGGTATGACAAAAAATCCATTCACCAGGAACTATACGGTTAGCTCGTGCTTTTGCTCCTTGATAATTATTTGTTCAATTTCTTTTTCTGAATAGCTTCAGAATTTTCATCAGCCTGGGATTCTTTCATTGGAACTACCCTGCTTTTAGGAGCTAGCCCATTTTTCTTTTCATTTTCAACTATTTCCTGCTGAAGCTTTAATATTTCAGCATGATTTCTTAACATTTCATTTTCCAGGTAAATAATCCTTTTTTTAGATTTAGCTATTTGAGAACTGCGGAAGAAAAATCCTGCAAAGACTGCCAATAATACAATTAATGGCAGCCATAATATACTTATGGACGAATTAGCAATCATATTTTTAAATCCTGTTTTTAGAGTAAAAGATTAACTAATACACATTACAATTAGAATACCAAATTAAATTGCATCTTTTACTGTATTCATTATAGATAGAATAGGAATTCTTTCCTGTTTCATTGTATCACGATAACGCAGCGTTACCATATTATCTTCTTTGGTCTGATGATCAATAGTAACACAAAAAGGTGTGCCTATAGCATCCATGCGCCTGTAACGTTTACCGATTGCATCTTTTTCTTCGTAAAAACACCTGAAAGCAGCTTTACAGTCGTTCATAATGTTACGCGCAATTTCAGGTAATCCATCTCTTTTAATTAAAGGAAATACAGCCAGTTTAATAGGTGCCAGCTTTGCCGGGAACCTTAGAACTACCCTGCTATCGGTTTTCTCATCGGTACTCAGGTTTTCTTCATTGTAAGCCTCACTTAAAATCATTAACACAGTCCTGTCTAAACCTATAGAAGTTTCAATTACGTAAGGAATATAATTTTGGTTTACTTCGTTATCGAAATACTGCATCTTTTTTTTGCTGAACTGCTGGTGATTTTTTAAATCAAAATCAGTTCTCGAATGAATGCCTTCCACTTCTTTAAAGCCGATAGGGAAATCATATTCAATATCGCAGGCGGCATCAGCGTAATGCGCCAGTTTTACATGATCATGAAAACGATACTTTTCCGCCGGGATACCAAGACTCAAATGCCATTTCATTCTTGTTTCTTTCCAGTATTCGTACCATTCTTTCTGAGTACCCGGACGAATAAAATATTGCATTTCCATTTGCTCAAATTCCCGCATCCTGAAAATGAACTGACGAGCCACAATCTCGTTACGGAATGCTTTACCTACCTGTGCGATACCAAATGGAATTTTTAAACGGCCTGTCTTTTGAACATTCAGAAAATTTACAAAAATTCCCTGGGCGGTCTCCGGACGTAAATAAATTTCATTGGCTTCTTCTTCTCCGCTGACACTTCCTATCTGGGTGGAAAACATAAGGTTAAACTGCCTTATATCGGTCCACATAGCTGTTCCGCTTATGGAACATTTAATATTATTATTTTCAATAAGTTTTTTTAAACCATGATAATCATTTCCTGCCAATAAACGATCCATCTCTGCAAGTAGTATAACCGATTCATCTTTTCTACCTTGTTTGTCTAATTCATCCGCATAACCTTCTATCAGATGATCTACCCGGTAACGCTTCTTGCTTTCTTTGTTATCAATCATCGGATCACTAAAATTATCAATATGACCGCTGGCTTTCCAGGTAGTAGGGTGCATAAAGATTGCAGCATCTATACCTACAATATTCTCATGCATCTGCGTCATGCTTTTCCACCAGTAATCCTTAATGTTTTTCTTTAGCTCACTTCCGTACTGACCATAATCATATACTGCGCTTAAGCCATCGTAGATTTCGCTTGAAGGAAAAATAAAGCCGTATTCTTTGCAATGGGCAATTATAGCCTGGAACCTGTTTGTATCATTTGCCATACTATTACAAAAGTAATAAAGTAAGGCGCATAGCCGCTCAAAATATTTTATGAGCAGGAACAAGCTAATACTATAAAATTATAAATGTAAACACCTGGGCTAATGAGGAGTTCAGTAAAGTTTTTCATTATCTATGTGGCGGATAAAATCCCGGTTGTTCTTTTTTTCAAAATTGCTTTTTAAAGCTTCTGTGAGATTAACTCCTGTCTGATTAGCCAGACATAATAATACCCACAGCACATCTGCCATCTCATCTGAAAGATTTTCTTTATCTGATTCCTTGAAAGATTGTTCTCCATATTTGCGTACTATAACTCGTGAGAGTTCTCCCACTTCTTCCATCAGTATACCCAGATTGGTAAGCTCATTAAAATACCGGATGCCTACTGTTTTAATCCATTTGTCTACATCCTGTTGTGCTTGCTGTAAAGTCATTGTTGTACTAAACCTTCCGGTAGTTTGGAAGCCTCTTCAAGAATAAAGAGGCTTTGTTTTGCATAAACTAAAAAATAAACTATGCAAACAAAACAAAC
>JAABUS010005308.1_pt1 | contig 17131 bp, 19 predicted proteins | sample 5560161 | NCBI WGS metagenome assembly JAABUS01 (sample SAMN10711885, study PRJNA513376) | rock metagenome | isolation source: Antarctica rocks | place: Antarctica: Victoria Land, Trio Nunatak nord | collected 2016-01-04
TCGGCGGCGTCGTGCCGGAGATCGCCGCCCGCGCCCACCTGGCGCACCTGCCTGGCCTGGTGCAGCAGGCCATGCGCGAGGCCGGCCTGCATTTCGGCGATTTGGGCGGCGTTGCAGCGAGTTGCGGGCCGGGCCTCATCGGCGGCCTGATCGTCGGCGCCGGGATGGCGAAGGGCCTGGCGCTTGGGGCCGGCCTGCCGTTCGTGGCGGTCAACCACCTGGAAGCCCATGCGCTGACTGCACGGCTGCCCGGCTTGGTCGCAGGGGGTGCGCCGTTTCCCTACCTGCTGCTGCTGCTGTCCGGCGGGCATTGCCAGTGCGTGGCGGTGGACGGCGTGGGCCGTTACCGCCGGCTCGGCGGCACAATCGACGACGCGGTGGGGGAAGCCTTCGATAAGGTGGGCAAGCTACTGGGCCTGCCCTGGCCCGGCGGCCCGGCGCTGGAGCGGCTCGCGGCGACCGGCGACGCCTCCCGGCATCCGTTCCCGCAGCCGCTGCGCGGCCGGGCGGGGTGCGATTTCAGCTTTTCCGGCCTGAAAACCGCCGTGGCGCAGCGCATTGCCGGCCTGCCGTCTCCGTTGCCGGCACAGGAGGCCGCCGACATCGCGGCCGGGTTCCAGCGCGCGGTCGCCGAAGTGCTGGCCGACCGTGCCGGGCACGCGATGGCGATGATGCCGGAGGCGCTGCTCTTGGTCGTCGCGGGCGGCGTCGCGGCCAACGCGGCGGTGCGTGCGGCGCTGTCGGCTGCGGCGGCAACCCGCGGCGTGACGCTCGTGGCGCCGCCGGTGCGGCTGTGCACGGACAACGCGGTCATGGTCGCCTGGGCCGGCATCGAGCGGCTGCGCCTGGGGATTGCGGACGCGCTGGACGTGGCGCCGCGCCCGCGCTGGCCGTTGGCCGAGCTTTCGGCCGGATGAACTACCGCCACGCCTTCCATGCCGGCAATCCGGCGGATTGCATGAAGCACGCGCTGCTGGTCTGGATGCTGCGCGCCCTGGCCCGCAAGCCCGCGCCGATCTTCGTGCTGGACACCCATGCGGGGCTGGGCCGCTACGACCTGCTGGCCGACCCGGCGGAGCGCACCGGGGAATGGCGTGCCGGCATCGCCCGGCTCCTGCACGATCCGCCGCCGCCGCTTGCGGACTACGTGGCCCTGGTCGAGCGGCTGGGCCTGTACCCCGGCTCCCCCGCACTGATCCGCGCTTTGCTGCGGCCCGATGACCAGATGGCCTGCTGCGAATTGCACCCGGAGGACCAAGCCGCGCTCGCCCGCCTGTTCCGCGGCGACCGGCAGGTGGGAGTGCACCTCCGGGACGGCTATGCGGCCATCGCCGCGCTGCTGCCGCCGCGGCAGGCGCGGGGGCTGGTGCTGATCGACCCGCCGTTCGAGGCGCCGGGCGAGTTCGACCGCGTGCTGGCGGGGTTGCAGGTGGGCGCCGCGCGCTTCGCCGCCGGGGTGTATGCGGCGTGGTATCCGATCAAGCACCGCAGCCCGGTCCGCGCCTTCCACGAGGCCGTGCGGTTCGCCGGGCTGCGCGACGTGCTGTGCGCCGAGATGTGGTGGCGGGAGCCGACCGACCCTGCTCGCCTGAACGGCTGCGGCCTGCTGGTCCGCAACCCGCCCTGGGGCTTCGATGCCGCGGCGCCCGACATGTTGGCGGCGCTGCTCAGCCGCCTAGACGACAAGCAGCCCGGATATGGCCACGCGCTGTTGCGGCTCACCGATGAGTAGCATCCTGGTCGTGGGCGCCGGGGCGTGGGGCACCGCGCTGGCGCTGCATCTGGCCCGGGAAGGCCGCGGGGTCACGCTTTGGGCGCGAAACCCGGCACTTATCCTCGCGGACCGGCGCAGCCCGCGCCTGCCCGGCTATCGGCTCCCAGACCCCGTCGCAGTGACGGGGCGGTTGGACGCCAAGTCCTTCGACGCCGCGCTTTTAGCTGTTCCAGTGCAGCATATGGCCAAGATTGCGGCTGGGCTGCCCGGGCGGGCGCCCGTGGTGGCCTGCGCCAAGGGCTTGGAGGCCGGCACGCTTCGCCTTCCGTTGGAAATTCTCGCCGACCTTCACCCGGACCGGCCCGCCGCCGTGCTCACCGGCCCCAACTTCGCGCATGAGGTCGCGGCCGGGCTGCCCGCCGCCGCCGTGCTCGCCGCGGCCGACGCCGGATTGCGGGCTTCACTGGCAGAGATGATCGGCGGCCCGGTCTTCCGCATCTACGGCAACGACGACCCGGTGGGCGCCCAACTGGGCGGGGCGGCGAAGAACGTGATCGCCATTGCCGCGGGCGCCGTCATGGGCGCCGGCCTAGGGGAGAACGCCCGCGCGGCGCTGATCACCCGGGGGCTGGCGGAGATCGGCCGGCTGGTCACGGCGCTCGGCGGCCGGGCGGAAACGGTGGCCGGCCTGTCGGGCCTGGGCGACCTGCTGCTGACCTGCACGGGGCCGGGGAGCCGCAATTACTCGCTCGGCTTGGCGTTGGGCCAGGGCATGGCGCTTTCCGACATCCTCGCCGGCCGCGACGCTGCGACGGAGGGCATAGCCACCGCCCCGGCGCTGGTCGCCCGGGCGAACGGGGTCGATCTGCCGATCTGCGCGGCGGTGGCGGCGCTGTTGGACGGGCGCTGGCGGCTGGACCAGGCCATCGCCGCCCTCCTGGCTCGGCCGCGGCGGGACGAGTAGCCATGCTGCGCGGCATCGTCACCGTCGGCGGCTGGACCATGGCGAGCCGCGTGCTGGGCTTCCTGCGGGACATCCTGCTCGCCGCCCTGGCCGGCACTGGGCCGGTCGCGGACGCCTTCTTCGTGGCGCTCCGCCTGCCGAACCTGTTCCGCCGGCTCTTTGGCGAGGGCGCGTTCAACGCGGCCTTCGTGCCCGAGTTCAGCGGCATCCTGGCAACCGACGGGGCGCCTGCCGCCAAGCAGTTCGCCCAGGAGGCCATCGCAGCGCTGGCCTTCTGGCTGCTGGCCCTGACCGTGCTGGGCGAAGTGTTCATGCCGCAGCTCATGGCGCTGCTGGCCCCGGGGTTCGAGGCCATCCCGGGCAAAGCGGAGCTGACGGTCGCGCTGGCGCGCATCACCTTTCCCTATCTGCTCCTGATCTGCCTCGCGGCCTTGCTGTCGGGCGTGCTGAACGGTTTGGACCGGTTCGCCGCGGCGGCCGCCGCGCCGCTGGTGTTCAACGGCGTGTCCATCGCGGCGATGCTGCTGCTGACGCCTTATGTACCTACGGTGGGGCATTCCTTGGCCTGGGGCGTCACGGTGTCGGGGGTGCTGCAACTGGCGCTGCTGGCTTGGGCGGTGCGGCGGGCCGGCATGGCGCTGCACATCCCACGCCCGCGCATGACGCCGCGCATGGCGCTGCTGCTGCGCCGCATGGGGCCGGGGCTGGTCGGCGCCGGGGTGACGCAGCTCAACCTCGCGGTCGATGTGGTGATCGTCAGCCTGCTGCCGCCGGGTTCGGCGTCGCTGCTATACTATGCGGACCGGGTGAACCAGTTGCCGCTCGGCGTGATCGGCACGGCGATCGGCACGGCGCTGCTGCCGCTGATGTCTCGGCAGGCGCGGTCGGGTGACACCGCGGGGGCCATCGCCACGCTGAACCGGGCGCTGGAGATCAGCCTGGTGCTCACCCTGCCGGCGGCGTTGGCCCTGGCCGTGGCCGGCCAGCCGATCATGCTGGTGCTGTTCGGCCGCGGCGCGTTCGACGCCACCAGCGCCCTGCTGAGCGCCCAGTCCCTCGCCGCATACGCCTTCGGCCTGCCGGCCTTTGTGGTGCTGAAGGTGCTGGTCCCGGCATTCTTCGCCCATGGCGACACCGGAACGCCGGTGAAGGTCGGCATGGTGGCGATTGCGCTGAACCTCGTGCTGAACCTGCTGTTCATGGTGCCGCTGGCCCATGCCGGCCCGGCCTTGGCCACCAGCTTGTCGGCGATCTTCAACGTGCTGACGCTCGCCGCCCTGCTCAGCCGGCGGCGGCAGCTTGCGCTGGACAGCCAGTTGCGCCGCCGGCTGCCGCGCATGGCATTGGCAGCGCTCGCCATGGCGGCGGCGCTCTGGGCCGCGGACCGCACGGTGTTCGCCGAGCTGGGCACGACCGCCGGGCTGCGCTGGCTGGCGCTGGCGGCATTGGTCGGCTTCGGGCTTGCGGCCTATGCCGTGGCCGGGCAAGCCTTGGGTGCGTTCGACGCGCGGCGGTTGCTCGGCATCCTGCGGCGGCATGGGGGTAAGCGGTGATATCAGACTGCTGAATCTATGCCGTTTCGTTTCGAAAACGTGATATATTGGGTGGGCCTGAAAGGAGCCACCCATGTATTTCCGCGCCTTGCTTTGTAGCCTAACGCTTTGCGCCTTGGCGCACCCGGCGGCTGCGTCCGACCAGGATTTCCAGATTCTCAACAAGACCGGCTACCAGATCGGCAGCGTCTATGTCGGGCCGCACAGCTCCAGCCAATGGGGCCGGGACGTCATGGGCCAGGATTCGCTGTCCGATGGCGAGGCGGTGAACATCACCTTCCCCAGCCGGACCAGCGCTTGCAGCTATGACATCAAGGTCGCCTACAACGATGGCGACGAAGCGACATGGGACAGCGTGAACCTTTGCAAGATCTCAAAGGTCACGCTGTATTGGCGTAACGGCAAGACGCGCGCCGTTACCGAGTAGCGCATTGCCCAGCCGGCCCTGATGCAACTTGACCGATCCGGGCCGGACGGGGACAACGCCGGCTATGCAACGCATCCTTTCCGGCATCCAGCCGTCCGGCATCCCGACGCTCGGCAATTATCTCGGCGCGATCCGCAACTGGGTGGCGCTGCAACAAGGCCACGAATGCCTGTTCTGCGTCGTTGACCTGCACGCGATCACCGTCTGGCAGGACCCGGCCACGCTCCGCTCCGCCACGCGCGAGTTGGCGGCGTCGATCATTGCCTGCGGGATCGATCCAAAGGCGCACGTGCTGTTCCACCAATCGGCGGTCCATGCCCACGTGCGGCTGAGCTGGATCTTCAACTGTGTCGCCCGGCTCGGCTGGCTGAACCGCATGACGCAGTTTAAGGACAAGGCCGGCAAGGACCGGGAGCAGGTGTCGGCGGGGCTATACGTTTACCCGAACCTGATGGCGGCCGACATCCACGCTTATCACGCGACCCGCGTGCCGGTGGGCGACGACCAGCGGCAGCACTTGGAGTTGGCGAACGACATCGGGCAGAAGTTCAACCATGATTACGGGGTTGATTTCTTCCCTGTGATCGAGCCGCTGATCCTGGGTCCGGCCGCCCGGGTCATGAGCCTGCGCGACGGCAGCAGGAAGATGTCGAAGTCTGACCCGTCGGATCAGAGCCGCATCAACTTGACGGACGACGCCGACACGATCGCGTTGAAAATCCGCCGCGCCCGTACTGACCCCGAGCCGTTGCCGCAGGAGCCGCAAGGGTTGGAAGGCCGGCCGGAAGCGCGGAACCTGGTCGGCATCATGGCGGCGCTGCTGGATCAGGACGCCGCCGCCGTGCTGCGGGAGCACGGCGGCAAAGGCTTTGGCGTATTCAAGGAGAGCTTAGCGGCTCTGGTCGTTGAGAAGCTTGAACCGATTGCCGCCGAAACACGGCGTCTGCTGGCCGACCCTGGCACGGTGGACGCCGTACTCCGGGACGGCGCCGCCCGGGCCGCAGCGGTCGCTGATCCCATCGTGGCAGAGGCCGAGCGGCTGGTGGGCTTTCTTAAAGTATAAGTCCGGTCCCCAACACCGGGACCGGACCTTCCGCTGGGGTTTAACGGCGGCGGCGATACACCGTGCGCATCGCCGGCTTCGTCGCCATCGCGATCAGGAAGCCGACCCCGGCCGCGACCAGGATGGCCGTGATCGGGCGCTGGTCCACCTGCTCGGCCAGGTAATCGCCCGCCTCCTCAAGTTGGTCGAGCACCTGCGAGCCGTAGTCGCTCGCCTGGTCGCCAGCCTGCCCGGCGACGTTGCGCACGCTGTCCTTGGCCTGCCCGTAGGCCCGCTGCGCGGTGCCGGACAGCCGGTCCACCACGCCGTCCGCCTGCATCTTCTTGTCTCCGGTCAGGTTGCCGGCCACTCCTTCGAGCTTTCCGCCGACATTGCGGGCCGCGCCCTCAAAACGGTTCTCGTCCATCGGCTATCTCCTTAACGGTGTTGTCGATGCAGGATGAAACCCTTTTGAAGCAAAACGGTTCCATGGCGGCGGCGGCGCACGATATGATGGGGAGCCTTGAGCCGCGCGCCTGGCGTGGCATAGTCGATCCATCAGCGCGGAGCGCCGGATATGTACACCCAAGCCCTAAACGCCACCGAGCCTGACGCCCACAACATCCAGCCCGGCGAGGGGACGGAGCGCCTGGCCCGCTTCCAGGCCCGCATCGACGCGGAGGACCGGATCGAGCCGAACGACTGGATGCCGGAAGCCTACCGCCGCACCCTGATCCGCCAGATCAGCCAGCACGCCCATAGCGAGATCGTCGGCCAGTTGCCGGAAGGCCGCTGGCTGACCCGCGCGCCCAGCCTGCGGCGCAAGGCGGTGCTGCTGGCCAAGGTGCAGGACGAATGCGGTCACGGGCTATACCTGTACGCCGCTGCCGAAACCCTCGGCGTGTCCCGCGAGGAGCTGACCGGGCAGTTGCTGTCCGGACGCGCCAAGTACAGCAGCATCTTCAACTACCCGGCGCTCACCTGGGCCGACATCGGCGCCATCGGCTGGCTGGTGGACGGCGCCGCCATCATGAACCAGATCCCGCTTTGCCGGTGCTCCTACGGCCCCTACGCCCGCGCCATGGTGCGGGTGTGCAAGGAAGAGAGCTTCCACCAGCGCCAGGGCTACGAGATCATGCTGACGCTGTGCCGCGGCACAGCGGCGCAGAAGGCGATGGCGCAGGACGCGTTGAACCGCTGGTGGTGGCCGGCCATGATGATGTTCGGCCCGCCCGACGGCGAAAGCCAGCACTCCGACCGCAGCATGGCCTGGAAGATCAAGCGCTTCACCAACGACGAGCTGCGCCAACGCTTCGTGGACGCCATGGTGCCGCAGGCGCAGGCGCTGGGCATCGAGGTCCCCGACCTGGACCTCCGCTGGGACGAGGCGGCGCAGCATTTCAGCTTCGGCGCCATCGACTGGGAGGAGTTCCGCCAGGTGCTGGCCGGCAACGGCCCGTGCAACCGGGAGCGCCTGGCCGACCGCAACCAGGCCCATGCCGACGGCGCCTGGGTGCGGGAAGCGGCACTGGCCCACGCCGGCAAGCGGCAAGCCCGGAAGCGCGCCGCGTGACGGAGCAGAACACGCCGTTGTGGGAGGTGTTCATCCGCAGCCGCAACGGCCTGGCGCACAAGCACGCCGGCAGCGTCCACGCTGCCGACGCCGAGATGGCGCTGCAGGCGGCGCGGGACGTTTACACCCGGCGCGGCGAGGGTTTGTCCTTGTGGGTTGTGCGGAGCGACGCCATCACCGCCAGCGACCCGGCCGACAAGGGCATGATGTTCGAGCCGACCGCCAGCAAGATCTACCGGCACCCGACCTTCTACGAAGTGCCGGAAGACGTCGGGCACATGTGACAGTAGGCATCCAATGACGGCCGACATCCAGGTGGCCGAGACTCCGTTGGTGCTGTTCACGCTGCGCCGGGCCGACGACGCGCTGATCCTGGGCCACCGTTTGTCGGAATGGTGCGGACGTGCCCCCACGCCGGAGGAGGACGTGGCGCTCGCCAACATGGGCCTTGATCTGCTGGGTCAGGCGCGCAACCTTTACGCCTATGCCGCCGAGACCGAGGACGCCGGGCACGACGAGGACGATCTGGCTTACCTGCGGGACGCGCCGCAGTTCCGCAACCTGCTGCTGGTAGAGCAGCCGAACGGCGACTTCGCCGTGACCATTGCCCGGCAGTTCCTTTACGTCGCCTACATCGATCCATGGTGGCGGGCCATGGCGGCGTCGCGCGACCCGACGCTCGCCGCCATCGCCGCCAAGGCGGAGAAGGAAACCGCCTACCACCTGCGCCACGCGGCGGAATGGCTGATCCGGCTGGGCGATGGCACCGACGAGAGCCATTGCCGGGCGCAAGCGGCGCTCGACCAGCTTTGGCCCTATGTCGGCGAGATGTTCGACCCCAGCGACGAGGCTGACCTGATCGCGAGCGGCGTCGCCGCCGGCCCGGCCGCCCTGCGCCCCGGCTTCGATGCGACGGTCGCGGGCGTGCTGGATCAAGCCACCTTGCGCCGCCCCGCCGGCACCTGGGCGCAGCGCGGCGGGCGCCAGGGCCGCCATTCCGAGCATCTCGGCTTCCTGCTGGCGGAGATGCAGCATTTGCAGCGCAGCCATCCCGGTGCCAAGTGGTAGCCGCGCTGCGCGACCGGGCCTGGGCCGCCGCCGCGGAGGTCGCGGACCCCGAGGTCCCCGTGCTGACCATCGCCGACCTGGGCGTGCTGCGCGACGTGACCGAGGGGCCAAACGGGGTAGAGGTGCTGATCACGCCAACCTACTCCGGTTGCGCCGCCATGGGCATGATCGCCATCGAGGTCGAGTTGGCGCTGGCCCGCGCCGGCATCCCCGGCCGCGTCCGCACCGTGCTCTCGCCGGCCTGGACCACGGATTGGATGAGCGACGACGGGCGGCGCAAGCTTCTGGAGTACGGCATCGCACCGCCGGTCAAGGGCAGCAGCCGCCGGGCGCTGTTCGGCACGGAGCAGGTCGCCTGCCCGCGCTGCGGATCGGGCGAAACGGTGGTCATGGCGGAGTTCGGCTCGACCTCCTGCAAGGCGCTTTGGCGTTGCCAAGCCTGCCGGGAGCCGTTCGACCACTTCAAGTGTCATTGACCCGCTTCGAGGCGCTGCGGGTCGCCGACCTACGCCAGGAAACCGCAGACACCGTCAGCGTCGCGCTGGACGTTCCGGAAGACCAGCGGTCCCGTTTCGCATTCCAGCCTGGCCAGTACCTGACGCTCCGCACCCGGCTGGACGGCGAGGAGCTGCGGCGGTCGTACTCCATCTGCTCGGGCCTGGACGACGGCGAGTTGCGGGTCGCGATCAAGCGGGTCGATGACGGCCGCTTCTCCGCCTGGGCCTACGGCGCGCTGCGCCCGGGCGCGGTGCTTGAGGTGATGCCGCCGCAGGGCCGCTTCGGCATGGCGCCCGCGCCTGGCGCCGCCCGGACCCTGCTGGGCGTCGCGGCCGGGTCGGGCATCACGCCGATTTTGTCCATCCTGAAATCCGTGCTGACGCGGGAGCCGCTCAGCCGCTTCATCCTGCTTTACGGCAGCCGCGCCACCGGCCAGATCATCTTCCGCGAGCAGCTTGAGGAGCTGAAGGACCGCTTCATGGGCCGCCTTTCGGTCGTGCACGTCCTATCGCGGGAACAGCAGGACGTGCCCGTGCTGAGCGGGCGGCTTGACGGCGAGAAGCTGCGCCGCCTGCTCCGCGCTTTGGCCGCCATTCCGGCCATCGACCATGCTTTCCTGTGCGGCCCCGACAACATGATCGACGAGGTGCAGGCGGCGCTTCTTGACGCCGGCATGGTCGGGGACCGCATCCATAGCGAGCGGTTCGGCCCCGTCCCGTCCCGTCCCCGTTCCCGGAGGCTCCCGCCGGCTCTGGACGCGCCGCATGCGGTTGCCACCATCATCGCCGATGGCGTCAGCACCGCCGTCGCGATGGAGCACGGGGAGACGGTGCTGGACGCGGCGCTGCGCGCCGGGCTGGACCTGCCGTATTCCTGCCGCGGCGGAATGTGCAGCACCTGCCGGGCGCGGGTATCCAATGGCAGTGTCCGAATGGACGTGAACTATGGGCTGGAATCTTGGGAGACCGCGGCCGGCTATGTGCTGACCTGTCAGGCCCGACCGGAAACCGACCGGCTCACCGTAGACTACGACCAGGTGTAGCTACTCATCCCGCCCGGCCCCGATGCGCGTCACCGATCCGTAGGCGATGCTCGCCTGTATGGCCTCAAGGATCGGCAACTTGAGCGCCACGTGCAGCAGGCAGCGGATCGGCCCGGCGTGCGTCACCAGCAGCGTGGTGTCGGCCGAACTCGCGATGCTGGTCCAGGCGCGGCGGACGCGCCGCAGGACGTCGGCGACCGCTTCGCCGCCGCCGGGCTGGTAGCGCAGCGGGTCGGCGGCCCAGGCGTCGATCTCGGCGCGCGGGATGGCGGACCAAACCTTGCCTTCCCAAGCGCCAAAATCCATCTCCGCCAAACGGTCGTCCGTGCGCAGCGGCGCGCCGGTGCGGGCGGCGACGGCGCGGGCCACGTCCTGCGCGCGGGCGAGCGGGCTGGTGATGATGCGCTCGATGGGATCGCCCGCGGCGGCGATCAGCGCGGCGGCGCTGGCGTCGGCAGGCTCGGCCAGCGCCACGTCCAGCCGGCCGTAGCAGATGCGGCTGCCGACGCGCGGGCGCGGGTGCCGGGCCGCGAGGATCAGGCCGCGCGCCATAGCGCCGCGAGCAGGATGGCCAGCTCCGTCACCTGCTGCACGGCGCCCAGGCCGTCCCCTGTGTAGCCGCCCAAGCGCCGGCGGAACCAGCGCGCCATGCCCCAGGCCAACCCGGCCGCCAGCAGCAGCGCCGGCACCGCCCGGCTCCCCAGCAGCAGCATCGGCAGCACGCCGCAGCACCCGGCCACCGCCAGTTCCGTGCCGCCCACCCCGCCCGCGACTGGGGCCGCCTTGCCCATTGCGCGGGCGTACGGCAGGCGGGCCAGCACGCACACCACGCACACCACGAAGAACCGGCTGCCGGCATGGGCCGCCACCAGCGCCGGCGCCGCCGCGGGCAAGGCGGACAGCGCCGCTGCCTTCAAGCCCAAGGCGACCGCCAACCCTGCCGCGCCGAAGGTGCCGAGCCGGCTGTCCCGCATGATGCGCAGCGCGTCCTCCCGGGTCGCGCCGCCGAACAGGCCGTCCAGCGTGTCGGCCAGCCCGTCCTCATGCAGCGCGCCGGTCAGCAGCATAGTGGCAGCCACCGAAAGCACCGCCGCCGCCGGACGCGGCAGCCCGGCGCCGGCGAGCGCCAGCACCGCCGCCCCAACCAGCCCCACGCCGATGCCGACCAGCGGCAAATAGCGCATCGCCCGGTCGAGCTGCCCCTTCCCGTGCCCGACCCAGCCCGGCACCGGCAGCCGCGTCAGGAACTGCACCGCCGTCAGCAGCAGCCGCGCTTCCTGCCGGATCAAGAAACGTCCCGCAGCTCCGCCATGTCCGACAGCACCACCGCCGCGGCGCGCAGGAGCGGCAGCGCCAGGGCGGCCCCGGACCCCTCCCCCAGCCGCATCCCTAGGTCGAGCAGTGGCACCGCGCCCAAGTGGGCCAGCATGGCGTCATGGCCCGGCTCGGCCGAGCGGTGGGCGAACACGCAGGCGGCCAGGCAATCCGGCTGCATCGCGTGCGCCAAGAGGGCGGCGGCGGTCACGATCACGCCGTCCACCACGACGCAGACCCGGCGCTCCGCCGCGCGCAAAATCGCGCCGGCCAACATGGCAATTTCGAACCCGCCGTACTCGGCGAGCGCATCCAGCGGCGTCAGCCGGGCCGGCGTGCGCGCGGCCCCCTGCGCCGCCGCCGCCCGCTTGCATGCCAGCCCGGCATCGTCCAGCCCGGCGCCGCGCCCGATCAGTGGATCGAGCGGCAGGCCCCCGGCCTTGTGCGCCAGCAGCGCGGCGCTTGCGGTGTTGCCAATCCCCATCTCGCCCAACGCCAGCACGGTGCAGCCCCCGTCCGCCAGACGGTCCACGACGGCTGCACCCGCGCGGAGGCACGCTTCGGCGTCCGCCCGCGGCATGGCCGGGCCGTACGCCCAGTCCCGCGTGCCCCAGCCGATCTTGGCTGCAACCAGGCCGGGATGTGTTGGCAGTTCGGCCGCGACGCCGGCATCCACCACTACGACGCGGGCGCTGGCCTGCCGCGCGAACAGGTTCACGGCGGCGCGTCCGGCTAAATAGGTCCGCACCATGGCCGCAGTCACGGCAGAGGGATATGCCGAGACGCCTGACGCCACCGCGCCGTGATCGCCGGCGAACACCAGCACCACCGGGTCCTCGACCCGCGGACGCAACGTGCCCTGGAGGACGCCGAGCTGGACGGCCAGCGCCTCGATCCGGCCCAGCGACCCCAGCGGCTTGGCCTTTTCGTCCAGCGCGCGGCGCAGGTCGTCCTCGACCGTCATCGGCCGAACAGGCGTCCCCAGAACCCGGCCGCCTCGGTTCGTCCGTGCGTCACATGCGGGCGGCGGGCGGGCGGGCGGAGGGCGCTGCTGATCATGTGGCGCCCCGGGTCCGCGGCGGCGATGCGGCCGCGTTGAAACGCCAAGATGGCGGCGCTGTTCTCATCGAGCGCCGTGCCGTCCAGGGTCGCGGCGCGGGACGCCGCGGCGGCGAACTCTTCCGCCCGGCGCAGCACGTCGACCAGCCGCAGCGCGTCCTCCGGCCCATCCGGTTCCCCAAACAGCGCAACCGCCCGCCGGCGCAGGTCTGCGGCGTCCTGCCCGGCGTCATCCAGCGCCCAGGCGGCGTGCAGCGTTGCTTCCCCCGCTCCCGCGGGATCGCCGGTCCGCTCGCAGATCAGAGCCCAGCGCAGGAAGGGCATGGCCGGCCCTGGGACGCGCAGCGCGCGGTAATCGTCGGACCGCACGACATCGCCGGCCCCGGCCGGCAACGCCGAAAGATCCGGGCCGGACGCGCCGCAGCGGCGACAAGTGGAGACCCAGCGCGGCAGGGTGGAGCGGGCGGGTTCGCCGGGCCGGTGGTCGAGGTCGGGGGCAAGTTCGGCCGTGGGCGCGCGGAACGGCGGACGGGCCGGCGCGCCGCAGACGCCGCAGGCGGCCCCGCTGGCAACCTCTCCACTCACCGCGCCCGCAGCCCGGCGCGCAGCCGGTGCATGGCCCGCTCGATCCGCTCCGGCGCTTGGGCGAAGCACAGGCGCAGGTAGCCTTCCCCCGCCTCGCCAAACGCGCTGCCCGGCGCCAGTGCCACGCCATGCTTGTGCACCAGCGACAAGGCCAAGGCCAAGCTGTCCTGCAGCCCGTCCACGCCGATGAAGGCGTAGAACGCGCCGTCCGGGGCGGCGAGCCGGATGCCGTTCAGGCCGGCCAAGCCGTCCAGCGCCAACTGCCGCCCGAGGGCGCAATGAGCGCGGAACGTCTGCACAAACGCCTCATCCTCCAAAGCGGCGAGGGCGCCGGCCTGGGCGAAAGGGGCGACGCCGCTATGGGTGACTTCGACGATCTCCGCCACCTGGTCCCGCGCGCCCGTGGGCAGCACCATCCAGCCCAGCCGCCAGCCGGTCATCGCGTAGGTCTTGCTGAAGCTATTGCACACCATCACCCGGTCGGATGGGTCGGCCAGGTCCAGCAGGGACGGCGCCGCCTCCGACCCGTCATACACCAGGCGGGTATAGACCTCGTCGGCGATCAGCCACACGCCATGTACCCGGCACAGGTCCAGGATGGCCGCGGTCTCGTCGAGCGTCGCGGTCCAGCCGGTGGGGTTGTTGGGGGAGTTGAGCACCAGCGCACGGGCGCCGGGCAGCTTGGCCGCGAGGCGGTCCAGGTCCAGGCGGAACCGTCCGTCCGGCAGGGCGTCGAGCGGCAGCGCATCGACGCTGGCGCCGCGCAGCCGGGTGGCGTTGGCCGGGTTGGGCCAGGCGGGCGTGTGCAGCACGACGCGGTCGCCTGCGCGCACCACGGCGGCGAGCGCCACGCTGACCGCAGTCATGCCCGACGCCGTGACCTGGATGCGGTCCTCCGTGACCGGACGCGCGTGCAGCCGGGTCAGCATGTCCGCGAGCGCGTGGCGCAGCGCGAGGACGCCGCGCACGTCGGAGTACAACGTGTCGCCGCGGGCCAGCGCCGCCGTCGCCGCCGCGATGGCGCCCGCCGGGCCGGCCTGGTCGCTCTCGCCGAAGCACACGAACTCCGTATCCGGCCGCGCATAGGCGGCCCGCGCGACCGCGACGATGCGCGACGGCATGAGGGTGGCGATGTCCATGCCCGTCCCTACGCGATCCACGGGGGTGCGCCTAGCCGCGTCGTCAAGCCATCAGGGCGCGGAGCTTGGAAGCCATCGCGTCCGGCGCCGTCTCGTGCGTGAAGTTGCCGACGAAACGCCCGCGCGGGTCCATCACGTAGATGATGCTGCTGTGGTCCATGTCGTAGTCGCCGCCGGCCTTGGGATGCTTGGCGTAATACACGCGATAGGCCTTCGCCGCCGCCGCGACCTGCTCCGGCGTGCCGCTCAGCCCGGTGATGGGCGCGTTGAACGCGGACACGTAGTCGCGCATCACGTCCGGAGTGTCGCGCTCCGGATCGACCGTGATGAACAGCACGGCGACCTTGCGCTTCGCCTCCGGCCCCAGGCTGTCCAGCGCGTTCGCCATGTCCTGCAGCGCCGTCGGGCAGGCGTCGGGGCAGTGGGTGTAGCCGAAATAAACCAGCATCCAGCGGCCGCGGAAGTCTGCGTCCGTGACCTCCCGCCCGTCCGCCGCGCGCAGCCGGAACGGGCCGCCGATCGGCACCGGCTCCTCTTCCCGATGCAGCGCCATCCAGCCGGCTGCGCCCAGCAGCCCGGCCCCGAGCAGCCCCGCCGGGGCGAGCAGCAACAGCCGGCGCCGGTTCATCAACGCGCGTGCTCCATGCCCGGCCCCTGCGCCCCGACCGGCGCGACCCGCACCTGCAAGTCGAGCGGCGGCGCGTGCTCGAAACGGAGCTGCACCGGGATCACCTGCCCGGCCACCAAGGGCTGCCGCAGTCCCACCAACATCATGTGCAAGCCGCCCGGCGTCAGCGCCACCGCCTGCCCGGCCGGCAGTTTCAGCCCGTCCGCCAGTTCCCGCATCTTCATCACGTTGCCGTCCATCGTCATCTCATGCACCTCCGCGTGCCCGGCGACGGGGCTGCTGGCGCCCAGCAGGCGGTCATCGACGGGGCTCGTGAGGGTGACATAAACGCCGCCCACGGTTTGACGCGGGGCGGTGGCGCGCGCCCAGGGCTGCTCCGCATGCACGGCGGCCGGTTGGGCTGCGGCGTGCATGGCGACCGGCGCAAGCAAACCAAGCGCAAGGATGAGGCGGCGCATCGGGTCACTCCTTTGCAGGGAATGGCCCCGCGGTGCCTGTGAGATAGCATGGGCCGCCGCCGTTGCATCCCCTCAAGATCGCGGTACGAAACGATACGGGCTGTCGCTTGCCAGCAGCGGGTCGAGCGCCAGGCGGTGCTCAAGCGGCGGGAAGGCCCGGCTGCGGCAGTTCTGGCGGTCGCACAGCCGGCAGGACAGCCCGATGCCGACCGCCGCGCGATCCAGGTTGATGCCGTCCGCGTAGGCCAGCGCGTCCGCGTGCTCCACGGCACATCCCATGGCGATCACGTGGGTGGGCGGCGGCTCCCCCCAGGCGGAAGCGCGGCCGACCACGCAGCGGGCGAAGCACAGGAAGGTCGCGCCGTCCGGCAGTTGCGCGACCTGCACGTGCACCTGGCCCGGCGCCGCGAACGCCGCGTGCACCACCCAGCGCGGGCAGGACCCGCCATAGCGCGCGAACGGGAAGCCGGCGGCGGAGAAGCGTTTGCTGACGTTGCCCGCCGGGTCCACGCGGAGGAAGAAGAACGGCACCCCGCGGCTGCCCGACCGCTGCAGGGATGATAGACGGTGGCACGCCTGCTCGAAGCTCACGCCGAACCGGGCCGCCAGCGCGTCCACATCGTGCCGCAGCTCGATGGCGGCGGCCCGCACCGGCTCGTAACGCATGAGCAGCGCGGCTGCAGTGTAGTTGAGCAGGGCCAGGCGGATCACCGACCCGGCCTCCGGCGTGCTCGGCGCGATGGCCGCGACCTGCGCCTCCACCGCGTCCCGCGCTTCCAGCAGCGCCAGTTGGAACGCCAGATGGAAGCCCCGGCTTTCCCGCGGAAGCTGCTCCGACAAGACCAGGCTGCGGGCAGACGGATCGTAGCGGCGGAGCGCGCCGTCCGTGGGCGCGACCTGGATGTGCAGGCCGTGCTCACGGCGCAGGCGCTCGGCGATGGCGTGGTTCAGCTCGGACGGCTCGGGCGGCAGGGTGGCGCCGACCGACTCGGCCGCCGTTTCCAGCTCGGGAAAGTGGTTGGCGCGTTCGTGGAAGGCGTCGCGCGCCTCTTCGTGCGGCAGCAGCAGGCGTCGTCCGGACGGCAGGGCGATGCCGCTGCTGTCCTCCCGCGCCACGCGCCAGGCACGGTACAGCGCCAGCACGGCGCGGCCGGCGGCCGGGCTGCTGCCGGCCAGCGCCGCGACCTCCGACTCGGGCACCGGCTGGTCCAGCAGCACGTCGGCGAACACCTCGCGCAGCCCGGCCTCAAGCTGGCGCTCCTGCGCGCCGGACAGGGTGGCGAGATCGACGTGCAGCGTCTCGGCAAGCTTGATGAGCAGGCTCGCGGTAATGGCGCGCTGCTCGTGCTCGATCAGGTTCAGGTAGCTGGCGGAGATGCCGAGCCGCACCGCCAGCGCCTGCTGCGTCATGGATTGCTCCTGGCGCAGGCGGCGGACGGTGCGGCCGATCAGGGGTGCGGCCATTTACAACCTTTACGACTTTACGGAAGGTATGAACAATTCAGCGACTCTGTTGCCTGCTTCGCGATAGATTGGGGGTTGGTCTTCGCAGGTGCAATGTCAATAATTCACGAATAGCCAGTAGGAGACGACGATGCACCCGACCCCGAACTTCGCGCCTGACGGCATGTCCGGCGGCCCCGCCCCGATGCCGCACGGCGACCCCGAGCGCTTTGCCGGGATCAAGCGGGACTACACGCCGGCCGAGGTCGCCAAGCTGTCCGGCAGCTTCCGGATCAAGCACACGCTGGCCGAGATGGGTGCCCACCGCCTGTGGCACCTGCTGAAGACCGAGCCGTACGTGAACACGCTCGGCGCGCTGACCGGCAACCAGGCGATGCAGCAGGTGCGCGCCGGGCTGAAGGCGATCTACCTGTCGGGCTGGCAGGTGGCGGCGGACGCCAACACTTCGAACGAGATGTATCCGGACCAGTCGCTGTATGCGGTGAACTCGGTGCCGCAGGTGGTGAAGAAGATCAACGCCTCGCTCCGCCGCTGCGACCAGATCGCCCGGCTGGAGGGCGACGACACAATGCATTGGATGGCGCCCATCGTCGCCGACGCGGA
>JAABUS010005309.1_pt1 | contig 17125 bp, 25 predicted proteins | sample 5560161 | NCBI WGS metagenome assembly JAABUS01 (sample SAMN10711885, study PRJNA513376) | rock metagenome | isolation source: Antarctica rocks | place: Antarctica: Victoria Land, Trio Nunatak nord | collected 2016-01-04
ACCCGATCCCGACGGTGCCGTTCTCGTCGCCGACGACCACGAGCGCGGTGAACGAGAAGCGCCGGCCGCCCTTGACGACCTTGGCGACGCGGTTGATCTCGACGACGCGCTCCTGGTAGTCGCTGTCTCGTTGGCGCCCGCCGTCTCGCTGCCGGCCACCGTCTCGCTGTCGTGGTTGAGGCATGTGAACGCTTGATCCTAGACGGTCGTCGGTGGCACTAGATGGCGAGCCCGCCTTCGCGAGCCCCCTCGGCCAGCGCCCGGACGCGGCCGTGATACTGGTAGCCGCCGCGATCGAAGACCGCGCGCTCGATGCCGGCCTCCTTGGCGCGCTGGGCCAGGAGCTCGCCGGCGCGGCGAGCCTGGTCGGTCGGCTTGAGCGAGCGCAGCTCGTCCTCGGTCCAGGCCACCGCGGCGAGCGTGTGCCCGCGCTCGTCGTCGATGAGCTGCGCCAGGATGCCGCGGTTGGAGCGAAAGACCGAGATGCGCGGCCGGCTCGCCGTCCCGTGCACCTTCGCGCGGACCCGGCGGCGGCGCCGCAGGCGAACCTGTGGCCTGGTCGAGACGGTCATGCGCGCTTGCCGACCTTCCGGGCGACGTGCTCGCCCTCGTAGCGGATGCCCTTGCCCTTGTAGGGCTCGGGCGGGCGCTTCTTGCGGATGTTTGCGGCGACCTCGCCCACGAGCTGCTTGTCGATTCCCCTCACGATGATGCGGGTCGGGACCGGCACCTCGAAGTCGATCCCCTCGGGGGCCTTGATCGGGACGGGATGCGAGTAGCCCAGCGCGAGCTCGAGGTCGCGGCCGCGGGCCTGCGCGCGGTAGCCGACGCCCTGGATCTCGAGCGTCTTGGCGTAGCCGTTCGTGACCCCCTCGACCATGTTGAAGACCAGCGAGCGGGTGAGGCCGTGAAGCGCTCTGTGACCGGGGCGGTCGGTCGGGCGCTTGACCCGCAGCTGGGAGTCCTCCTGCTCGACGGTGATCTCGCGCGGGATGCGCTCTGAGAGCTCGCCCTTGGGCCCGTTGACGCGGACGACGCCCGGGTCGACGGTGACGGTCACTCCCTCGGGGACCGTGATGGGCTGCCTGCCGATGCGGCTCATGACCTACCAGACCTCCGCTAGGAGCTCGCCGCCTACGCCCTCGCGCCGGGCTTGGTGGCCGGTCATGATTCCGCGGGAGGTCGAGACGATCGTCGTCCCCATGCCGCCCTGGACCTTCGGGATCGAGGTGGAGTCGGCGTAGGTGCGCCGGCCGGGCCGCGAGACGCGGCGCAGGCCCGAGATGACCGGCTGGCGGCTCTCGGCGTAGCGAAGCTGGATCTCGAGCAGCTCGCCCGGCCGGCGGGAGGTCGGCGGCTCCACCGACCAGGAGGAGATGTAGCCCTCCTCCTGGAGGATTCGGGCGAGCTCCCGCTTGAGCTTTGAGGAGGGGAGCTCGACGACCTCGTGAGAGGCCTGGATCGCGTTGCGGATCCGCGTGAGGAAGTCGGCGATGGGATCGGTCATCGACATGGGGCTACCAGCTGGACTTGGTCATACCGGGGATGAAGCCGTCGTGTGCGAGCTCGCGCAGGCAGATCCGGCACAGCCCGAACTTGCGGTACACGGCCCGTGCGCGGCCGCACCGGCGGCAACGAGTGTAGGCCCGGCTCTTGAACTTGGGGGTCCGCGCCTGGCGGACGCGTTGGGAGGTCTTTGCCATGTGCTCCTAGCTCTCTGGCGATCCGTTGCCGGCACCGGACGGGCGCCCCTCGCGTGAGAAGGGCATGCCGAAGGCCTCCAGGAGAGCGAAGGCCTCCTCGTCGGTCGACGCCGTGGTCGTGATCGCGATGTCCAGGCCGCGGACCTGGTCGATCGCGTCATAGTCGATTTCGGGAAAGATGACCTGCTCGCGCACGCCCATCGTGTAGTTGCCCCGCCCGTCGAAGGAGCGCGGGTTCAGCCCACGGAAGTCGCGGATCCGCGGGATCGCGATGGACAGCAGCCGGTCGAGGAACTCGTAGCCGCGGTTGCCCCGGAGGGTCACCGACACGCCGACGGGCATCCCCTCGCGCAGCTTGAAGGCGGCGATCGACTTCCTCGCCCGACGCACGTTGGGCTTCTGCCCGGCGATGGTCGCGAGCTGCTCGGTGGCCGCCTCGAGCATGTTTGAGTCCTGCTTTGCGTCGCCCACGCCCATGTTGAGCGTGACCTTCGTGAGCTTGGGGGCCTGCATCGAGCTCGAGTAGCCGAAGCGCTCGATCAGCTGGGGCTTGATCTCGCCCTCGTAGCGCTCACGCAGACGTGCGGTCTGAGCCATCAGTCCAGCCTCGTTCCCGATCGCTTGGCGACCCGTACGCGCTCGCCGTTCTCGCGAAGGATGCCGACGCGGGTCGCCTTGCCGTCCTTGGGATCGGCGAGCGCGACGTTTGAGATGTGGATCGCGCCCTCCTTCTCGATCACGCCGCCGACCTGCTCGGCGCGCTGGGCGCCGCGAACCTGCTCGGGGCGCTGGTGGCGCTTGACCATGTTGAGGCCCTCGACGTAGACGCGGTCGGCGCCGCGGTCGACCCGCAGCACCTTGCCGCTCTTCCCGCGCGCCTTGCCGCCGATGACCACCACCGTGTCGCCCTTGCGAATCTTGAGCGCCATCACAGCACCTCCGGCGCGAGCGAGACGATCTTCATGAAGTTGCGGTCGCGCAGCTCGCGGGCGACGGGCCCGAAGATCCGCGTGCCGCGTGGGTTGTTCGCCGCGTCGATGAGCACCGCCGCGTTCTCGTCGAAGGCGATCGAGGTCCCGTCGTCGCGGCCGAACTGCTTCTTGGTCCGCACGACCACCGCGGTGACGACCTCGCCCTTCTTGACCGCCCCCCGCGGGGTGGCCTGCTTGACGGTCGCGACGATGGTGTCGCCGATGCCGGCGTAGCGCCGGCGCGAGCCGCCGCGTACGCGGATGCACAGAATCTCGCGGGCGCCGGTGTTGTCGGCCACCCGAAGGCGGGTCTCCGTCTGAATCACTGCCCGGTTCCCTCACACAAGGGCATAGAGAGACCGCGACCTCCGGTCGCTTTCCCGCTTCGCGGTTGCTCGCCCCGCTCACACGAGGGGTCAGAGAGACCGCGACCTTCGGTCGCTTGGTTCGCTGCGCTCACCGAGCACGCTCCAGCACTTCCAACAACCGCCAGCGCTTGGTCTTCGACAGGGGGCGGGCCTCCTCGACGCGGACGGTGTCGCCCGTATGGGCCTCGTTGGACTCGTCGTGGGCGTGGAGCGTCGCCGTGCTCCGCACGATCTTCTCGTAGCGGCGGTGGCGCCGGGCGATCTCGGTGCGCACGGTGATGGTCTTATCGGCCTTGTCAGAGACGACGACGCCCTGGCGGACCTTGCGGCGCCCGGCGGGCTCCTCGGAGGGCGGGGGGTCGGGCATGGAGGGACTCGCCTTGGCCTTCTCGCGAGCGCGACCGCGATAGGCCCGGCGCTTCGCCGCCTTGCGGCGGCGCTCCTCGACGCGCTGCGCGGCCCGTTCCTCGGGCGTGCGCTGAGAGCCCGCAGCACCGTCCGGTACCGAGCGAGCGCGCTTGCGAGCCTCCTTGGGCTCGAGCTGCTCGGCGGGAGGGGCCGGGGCGGCCTGCGCCTCTGTCGTCTCGGGGGTCTCTTCGCTCTCGATCATGATGAAAGGGGAATTGAGGTGATCACTGGGCGAGGCCGAGCTCGCGCTCGAGGTCGATGCCGCGCTGGTGCGCGACGGTGATCGCACGGGCGAGGTCGCGCTTGGCGCCGCGCAGCCGGGCGGTGTTCTCGAGCTCGCCGGTCGCGTGGGAGAAGCGAAGGCCGAAGATCTCCCGGCGCGCCTCGCGCACGTGCTCGACGAGCAGGTCGTCGGCCATCTCGCGGATCTCGGCGGGCTTCACGAGGCATCCTCGCGCATGACGAACTTCGTCTTGATCGGCAGCTTGTGACCGGCGAGGCGGATCGCGTCGCGTGCTAGCGGCTCGGGCACGCCCGCCAGCTCGAACATGACCCGCCCGGGCTTGACGACCGCCACCCAGCCCTCCGGAGAGCCCTTCCCCGAGCCCATGCGGGTCTCGGCGGGCTTCTTGGTGTAGGGCTTGTCGGGGAAGAGGTTGATCCACACCTTCCCGCCGCGCTTGATCTTGCGGGTCATCGCGATTCGGGCAGCCTCGATCTGGCGGTTGGAGATCCATCCCGCCTCGAGGGCCTTGAGTCCGTACTCGCCGAACTGCACGGTGGTCTGGCCGCGCGAGAGGCCCCGCCGCCGACCGCGGTGCTCCTTGCGATGCTTGACGCGCTTGGGAGCGAGCATCAGCCCCCGCTCCCCTGGCCGCCACTCGGCCGACCGCCCGAAGGCGCGCCGCCCTGACCGCCCGCACCGCGCCCGCCCGGAGGGCCGCTGCGCTCTGCCGGGCGACCTCCGCCGCCGCTGCGACCGCCGCCGGCACCGCCCTGACCGCCACCGCCGCCAAAGCCACCGCCCTGACCGCCACCGCCGCGGCCTCCACCGCCGCCCTGACCACCACGGCCACCGCCGCCGGCACCGCCGCGACCGCCGCCAGGGCCACCGCCCTGGCCGCCACCGCCGCGGCCTCCACCGCCGCCAAAGCCACCGCCCTGACCGCCACGGCCACCGCCGCCGGCACCGCCCTGACCGCCACGGCCACCGCCACCACCGCCGCGACCGCCGCCTCCGCGGCCGCCGCCAAAGCCACCGCCCTGACCGCCGCGGCCGCCGCCCCCGTCGCGGCCCCCGGGGCCTCCGCCCTGGCCGGGGCGCTGCTGCTGGGGCGCCTCGAGCTCGGTGAGGTCGGAGCCCGAGTACCCCTCGGGCATGATCTCGCCCTTGTTGATCCAGCACTTCACGCCGATGCGCCCGAAGGTCGTGCGCGCCTCGGTGAAGCCGTAGTCGATGTCCGCGCGCAGGGTGTGGAGCGGGACGCGGCCGTCGGAGTAGCCCTCGGTGCGCGCCATCTCGGCTCCGCCGAGCCGGCCTGAGACCTGGACCTTCACGCCCTTTGCGCCCGACCGCATCGCGCTGGTCAGCGCGCGCTTCATCGCGCGGCGGAAGGCGACGCGGTTCTGGAGCTGCTCGGCGATCGACTGGGAGACGAGCTTGGCGTCGAGCTCGGGCCGCTTGATCTCGAAGATGTTGACCTTGATCTGCTTGCGGGTCATCCGGTGCAGGTCGCGGCGCAGGGCGTCGACCTCGGAGCCCGACTTCCCGATGACGATCCCCGGCCGAGCCGTGTGGATGTTGACCTCGACTTCGTTTGCGTCCTTGCGGATCGTGATGTCCGAGAGGCCGGCGTGCGAGAGCTTGTCGAGGATGTGCTTGCGGATGCGCACGTCCTCGGCCAGATAGTCGGCGAAGTGGCGTTCGTTGAACCAGTTCGCCTTCCAGTCGTGGATGTAGCCCACGCGCATGGACTCGGGATGGACCTTCTGTCCCATAAAGCTTTCAGTTACTCCTTCGGGGTGAGCGTGATCGTGAGGTGGCTGGTGCGCTTGCGGATGCGGGTCGCGCGCCCCATGGCGCGCGGGCGGAAGCGCTTGAGGGTAGGACCTTCGTCAGCGTGGATGGCGGAGATGCGCATCTCGTCGCCGATCAACTCGTGGTTGTGCTCGGCGTTTGCGATGGCGGACTCGAGGACCTTGCTCCAGTCGCGCGCGACCGATCGCGGCGAGAGCCCGAGGATGGCCCGGGCCTCCTCGACGTCCTTTCCGCGCACGTGGTCGGCGACCAGGCGTGCCTTCCGAGCGCTCGTGCGTACGTACTTCGCCTGCGCGCGCACGAGGGGCGCTCTCTCGCGCGGGGTGGAGCGGCGGCGCTGTGGAGCGGGCGCTTCCTCCACCGGCTCGTCGGCGCGGCGCCGGCGCAGGCGGCTTCGCTTCGGAGCGGCGGTCTCCCCGCCGCCCGCGGCATCGCCGCCCTCCGAAGGTTCCTTGCCGCTCGGAGCAGCATCGTCGTCCGCGTCGCCCGCATCCGCGCTCGCGACCGCCGCAGCATCCTCTTCGTCGCCGGCGTCAGACTCGTCGCCCTCCTCGGGGCTCGGCGCCTTGGCATCGGCTTCGCCGCCCGCCTCTTGGCTCGGCGCCTTGGCATCGGCTTCGCCGCCGACCTCCGGGCTCGGCGCCTTGGCATCGGCTTCGCCGCCCGGCGCGTCGTCCTCGCCGTCCGCATCGGAGCTCGCGACCGCGGCGGCGTCCTTGTCGACGCCCGTTTCATCGGCCGCCGCGTCCTTGTCGCGCTTGCGAAACCGGCGGCGCTTGGCCTTGCCCTCGGACTGCTCGGCCTGCTCGGCGCTCTGCGCCGACTCCTCCTGAGCTGCCGCCTCGGCGGACTGCTTCGCGTCCTCCGCCAGCTTCTCCTCGGGCTCCGATCCTCCGCCGCCCTTGACGATGCGCTGCCGCTCCCGACCGCTCATCGCCGTCTGCCCGAGTCGGAGTGACCGCGGTAGGTGCGCGTGGGGGCGAACTCGCCGAGCTTGTGGCCGACCATCGACTCGCTGACGAAGACGGGGATGTGCTTGCGCCCGTCGTGGACGGCGATGGTGTGACCGACCATCTCGGGGAAGATCGTCGAAGTCCGCGACCAGGTGCGGATCATCTGCTTGGTGTTGGACCGGTTCAGGGCCTCGATGCGCGCCATCAGGCGCTCCTCGACGAACGGTCCCTTCTTGCTCGAGCGGCTCAAGTCATTTCCTCCGGCCGGGTACGGAGAGGGGCACGGTCGCAGCGACTCATCGCTTCTTGCCCCTTCTCCGGCCGCGGACGATGTAGCGGTCGGACTTCTTGCTCTTCTTGCGCGTGCGGTAGCCCAGGGTAGGGACTCCCCACGGGGTGACGGGGTGGCGCCCGGCGGTGGTCGATCCCTCGCCCCCGCCGTGGGGGTGGTCGACGGGGTTCATCGCGGTGCCCCGGGTCTGCGGGCGCACGCCCATGTGGCGCTTGCGGCCGGCCTTGCCGATCTTGACGTTCTGGTGGTCTGCGTTGCCGATCGTGCCGACCGTCGCGCGACACTCCGAGCGCACCATCCGCATCTCGCCGGAAGGCAGGCGCAGGGTCGCCATGTCGCCCTCGCGCGCCATGAGCTGGACCGCGGCGCCCGCCGCCCGGCCGAGCTGACCACCGCGGCCGGGCTGAAGCTCGACGCTGTTGACCACGGTGCCGATGGGCATCCTGGCCAGCGCCATGCTGTTGCCCACCGCGATGTCGGCCTCGGGACCCGACTGCACGGTCATCCCCACCCGCAGCCGGCTCGGGGCGAGGATGTAGGCCTTGACCCCGTCGACGTAGTGCAGCAGGGCGATGTAGGCGGAGCGGTTGGGGTCGTACTCGATGGATGCGACCCTGGCCGGGATGCCGTCGCGGCGGCGCTTGAAGTCGATCCGGCGGTAGAGGCGCTTGGCTCCGCCGCCGCGGTGCCGCGAGGTCTTGCGGCCGTGGACGTTTCGCCCGCCCGACTTCTTGAGGCCCTCGACGAGCGACTTCTCGGGCTCTGACTTCGTGATCTCCTGGTAGTCCGGGTAGGTCGAGAACCGCCGCCCGGGACTCGTCGGCTTGGGCTTGCGAGTGGGCATCAGAGATCGCCTCCGACCTCGAGCCCGGCAAAGATCGGGATGCTGTCGCCCTCGCGAACCTGGACGACCGCCTTCTTCCAGGCGCGCGTCTGGCCGGAGATGAGGCCGCGGCGCTTTGGCTTGGGTCGCACGTTCATGGTGCGAACCTCGAGCACCTTGACGTCGAACAGCCGCTCGACGGCCTGGCGGATCTCGGTCTTGTGCGCCTTGGGATGGACGCGGAACGTGTAGCGGTCGACCGCGGCGAGGGCATAGCTCTTCTCGGAGACGATCGGCCGGATGATCACCTGGCTGTGGTCCATCAGACGGCCCCCTCGACGGAGGCGGCGCGGCCGGCGCCCTCCCCCTTGGCCAGTGCGGTGAGCGCTTCGAGCGCCGCCTCGGAGACGACGAGCGAGGCCGCTCCGAGGAGGTCGGCGATCCCCAGGCGCTCCGCGGGAAGCACGGACACCCGCGCGATGTTGCGAAAGGACCGTTCGACCGTCGTCTCGTCGGAGCCGAGGGCGACGAGCGTCGGGCGGGCCTGGTCCCAGCCGCCGAGCAGGTCGGCCGCCCGCTTCGTGGCCGGCGCGTCGAAGGCGTCGGGCTCGAGCACGGCGAGCGAGCCCCGTCCGGCATGGAGCGAGAGCGCGCTGCGCAGCGCTGCGCGGCGGGCCTTGCGATTGACCTTGATGGTGAACGACCGCGGGCTCGGCCCGAAGACGGTCCCGCCGCCGGTCCAGATGGGCGAGCGGATCGAGCCCGCGCGAGCGCGGCCGGTGCCCTTCTGGCGCCAGGGCTTGGCGCCGCCGCCGCGCACCTTGCCGCGCGTGCGGGTCGCGGCGGTTCCCCGCCGGCGTGCCGCGAGCTCGGCGCGCACGCACTCGTGCACCAGGCCCTCGTTCCAGCGTGCCTCCCAGACTTCCGGGTCGAGCGCCACGGTGTCGGTTCCGCCTCCCAGGCGCGGCGCGTCAGCCATCGGTTCGCACCTCGACGATCCCGTTCCGAGGGCCCGGCGCGGAGCCGCGGACGAGCAGGAGGTTCTCCCCCGCGATGACCTCGACGACCTCGACTCCGCGCTGGGTGACGCGCTTGCCGCCCATGCGGCCCGGGCCACGAATGCCCTTGAACACCCGCGAGGGGGTAGCCGAGGCGCCGATCGAGCCGGGGGCGCGCACGTTGTGGGAGCCGTGGCTGACGGGCCCGCGGGAGAAGTTGTGGCGCTTGATCGTTCCCTGGAAGCCCTTCCCCTTGGAGACGCCGGAGATCTTGACCCGCATCCCGGGCTCGAAGACGTCGACCTTGACCTCCTCGCCCACCATCAGCTCTGCGGCCTCGTCGCGGAACTCGCGCACGTGGCGAAGCGGCGGGGCGTCGGCCTTCTTGAGGTGGCCGAGCTGGGCCCGGGTCAAGTGCTTGGGCTTGACCTCGCCGAAGGCGAGCTGGACGGCCTCGTAGCCGTCGCGCTCCTCGGTGCGGATCCCGGTCACGTGGCACGGGCCGGCCTGAAGGACGGTCACGCGATCGACGCTTCCGTCTTCGCGGAAGCGCTGGGTCATGCCGAGCTTGCGGGCGAGGATGGCGGCCATCAGGAGGCGAGGCGGATCTCGATGTCCACGCCGGCGGGCAGCTGGTCGAGGCGTTGGAGCGAGTCGACCGTCTTGGGAGTGGGCTGGTGGATGTCGATCAGCCGCTTGTGGGTGCGGATCTCGAAGTGCTCGCGCGAGTCCTTGTCCTTGAAGGGCGAGCGGATCACGCAGTAGACGTTCTTCTCCGTGGGCAGGGGAACGGGACCGGCGACGGTCGCGCCGGTGCGCGTCGCGGTGTCGACGATCTCCTTGGCCGCCGTCTCGATCGCCGAGGTGTCATAGGACTTCAGGCGGATCCTGATCTTGTTTTGCGCTGCGGTTGCCACGTAGGCCGTTCCCTAACTGTCTCTGTGCGTGGGAGAGGCGAGTCCCCGGTCCTGAGGGACCCGCCTCGTGGTCGTATCAGTCGGTTTCCTAAACCGAGGCCCGCTGGTCGCGGGCCCCGGTCTCGCTACTTGATGACTTCGGTCACGACGCCCGAGCCCACCGTGCGGCCGCCCTCGCGGATCGCGAAGCGCAGGCCCTTGTCCATGGCGATCGGCTGGATGAGCTCGACCTCCATGCCGATGTTGTCGCCGGGCATGACCATCTCGACGCCCTCGGGGAGGTTTGCCACCCCGGTCACGTCGGTCGTACGGAAGTAGAACTGCGGCCGATAGCCGGTGAAGAACGGCGTGTGACGGCCGCCCTCCTCCTTCTTGAGGACGTAGACCTCGGCGTTGAACTGGGTGTGCGGGGTGATCGAGCCCGGCTTGCAGAGCACCTGCCCGCGCTCGATGTCCTCGCGCTTGGTGCCCCGCAGCAGACAGCCGACGTTGTCGCCCGCCTGCCCCTGGTCGAGGATCTTGCGGAACATCTCCACGCCGGTGACCACCGTCGTCGTCGTGTCGTTGATGCCCACGATCTCGACGTTCTCGCCGGTCTTCACGATGCCCTGCTCGACACGGCCGGTCGCGACGGTGCCCCGGCCGGTGATCGAGAAGACGTCCTCCACGGGCATCAGGAAGGGCTTGTCGAGGTCGCGCTCGGGCTCTGGGATGTAGGTATCCAGCGCCTCCGCCAGATCGAGGATCTTCTGCTTGGCGTCCGCGTCGCCCTCGAGCGCCTTGAGCGCCGAGCCGGTTACGAACGGAATGTCGTCGCCGGGGAACTCGTATTCCGAGAGCAGCTCGCGGACCTCGACCTCGACGAGCTCGAGGAGCTCGTCGTCGTCGACCATGTCGGCCTTGTTGAGGAAGACGACGATGTAGGGCACGCCGACCTGGCGCGCGAGCAGGATGTGCTCGCGCGTCTGGGGCATCGGGCCGTCGGCCGCCGAGACCACGAGGATCGCGCCGTCCATCTGCGCCGCGCCGGTGATCATGTTCTTCACGTAGTCGGCGTGACCGGGGCAGTCGACGTGCGCGTAATGCCGGTTTGCCGTCTGGTACTCGACGTGCGAGGTGGCGATGGTGATCCCGCGCGCCTTCTCCTCCGGCGCGTTGTCGATCTCCTCGAAGCTCTTGGCCTCGGCGCCCCCGGCCTCGGCAAGGACATGCGTGATCGCCGCGGTCAGCGTGGTCTTGCCGTGGTCGATGTGACCAATTGTGCCGACGTTTACGTGCGGCTTGTCGCGCTCGAACTTCGCTTTCGCCACTTTCTGTCCGCTCCTTTTGCTAGTCGAAAGGCTCGCCGCAACGGGCGAACCCAAGAAAGGTACTAAGAATGCTCAGGCGGCCTCGGCCTGGCCGTTACGGCCCTCGACGATCCGCTCGGCGATGTTCGGGGGCACTTCCTCGTAACCCTCGAACTGCATCGTGTAGGTCGCGCGGCCCTGGGTCATCGTCCGCACGTCGGTCGCGTAGCCGAACATCTCGCTCAGCGGGACCGATGCGGTGACCACTTGGGCGTTGCCGCGGGGCTCCATGCCGTGGACGCGCCCACGACGGCGGTTGAGGTCGCCGATGACGTCGCCCAGGAACTCCTCGGGCATGACGACCTCGACGGCGAAGACCGGCTCGAGGAGCACGGGCTTGGCCCGCCGCGCCGCCTCCCGGAGGGCGATCGAGCCCGCGACCTTGAAGGCGATCTCGGAGGAGTCGACGTCGTGGTACTTGCCGTCGACGAGCGTCACGCGAACGTCGACCATGGGATAGCCGGCCTTCACGCCGTTCTCCAGGGCCTCCTCGACGCCCTTCTCCACCGCGGGGATGAACTCCGAGGGGATCGAGCCGCCCCTGATCTTGTTGACGAAGTCAAAGCCTTCGCCCGGCGCGGGCTCGAGGTCGATGCTCACGACGCCGTACTGGCCCGAGCCACCCGTCTGGCGGACGAACTTGCCCTCCACCTTGCGGGCCTCGCCGCGGACGGTCTCGCGATAGGAGACCTGCGGGCGACCGACGTTGCCCTGCACCCGGAACTCGCGCAGCATCCGATCGACGAGCACCTCGAGGTGCAGCTCGCCCATCCCGGAGATCTCGGTCTGCCCCGACTCCTCGTTGGTGCGCACCTGGAAGGTGGGGTCCTCCTCGGAGAGGCGGGCCAGCGCCGTGGCCATCTTCTCCTGGTCGGCCTTGGTCTTGGGCTCGATCGCCACCGAGATCACGGGCTCGGGGAACACGATGGTCTCCAGCTTGATCGGCCGATCGGGCGCGGCGAGCGTGTCGCCGGTGGAGACCTGCTTGATCCCCACGGCGGCGGCGATGTCGCCCGCGCCCACCGAGGGAACCTCCTCGCGGTGGTTGGCGTGCATCATCAGGATGCGTCCCACGCGCTCCGTGCGACCGCTGGAGACGTTGAGCACGCGAGAGCCGGCCTCGAGGCGACCCGAGTAGACGCGGAAGTAGGTGAGCTTGCCGACGTAGGGGTCGGCCGTGATCTTGAAGGCGAGCGCGGAGAACGGCTCGTCGACGGAGGCAAGGCGCCGGGCCGGGCGGTCCTCCTCGCCCTTGACCGGCTCGAGGCCCTGGACGGGCGGGACCTCCAGCGGCGAGGGCAGGTAGTCGAGCACCGCGTCGAGCAGCGGCTGGACGCCCTTGTTCTTGAACGAGGAGCCGCACAGGACCGGGGTCAGCTTGGTATCGAGCGTCGCCTTGCGGATCGCCTCCTTGAGGCGATCCACGGGTACGTCGTGCTCCTCCAGGATCATCTCGACGAGGCCGTCGTCATAGCGGGAGACCTCTTCGAGCAGGTGCTCGCGCGCGGCCGCGGCCTCGTCGGCGAGCTCTGCGGGAATGTCGACGACCTCTTGGTCGACCCCGAGCTCGTCGCCCTCCTTGTAGACGATCGCCTTGTTGGCGACGAGGTCGACGATCCCGCGGAAGTCCCCCTCTGAGCCGATGGGAAGCTGGATCGGCACCGGGTGGGCGCCGAGGCGGTCGATCATCGTCTGCACGCCGCGGTCGAAGTCGGCGCCGGTGCGGTCCATCTTGTTGATGTAGGCGATCCGCGGGACGTGGTACTTGTCGGCCTGACGCCAGACCGTCTCTGACTGGGGCTCGACGCCGGCGACCGAGTCGAAGAGCGCGATGGCGCCGTCGAGGACCCGCAGGGAGCGCTCGACCTCGACGGTGAAGTCGACGTGGCCCGGGGTGTCGATGATGTTGATGCGATGGCCCCTCCACTCCGCGGTCGTGGCGGCCGAGGTGATCGTGATGCCGCGCTCCTGCTCCTGGGCCATCCAGTCCATCGTCGCGGCGCCCTCGTGGACCTCCCCCATCTTGTGGGTGCGGCCCGTGTAATAGAGGATGCGCTCGGTGGTCGTCGTCTTACCGGCGTCGATGTGCGCCATGATCCCGATGTTCCGGGTCTTTTCGAGCGATGTGGGTGTCATTCCAAGAAAAAGGGCCCATCGGGCCCCGAACAGACGGCGTTGTCGGTCCGGCGCGGTTCTCTAAGCGAGCAAGGTCTCCACGGTGTGCGGTCTCCAGACCGCGGGGCGCGCACGAATGAGCGCTCCCCACGGCGTGGGGCCGCATGATAGCAGCGCTCGGCTGCCTTCCCGGGCGCCCCGCAGGGGCCTGAGGCCGCTCTCAGCGGTCCTGCTGATCGCCGGCCTGATCGGGAGCCTGCTGCTCGTCGCGGCGGACTTCTCGACCCTGATCGAGGTCACGGTCATCACCGTCGTCAAGGATCGCGTCACGGGCGCAGAGCAGCACACCTACGGCCTCGTTCTGCTCGGCGCCCTGGCCGTCCCCATGGCGGCGGGGCCGCCCTGGGCCGGAGCCGGCCGGCCGCAGCCGCCCTCGCCGGCCTCGGCCTCATCGCCCTGCTCATAGCCCTGATCGGAGACCTCCCCGACCTCGAGGAGACCGGCCTGACCAAGACCTTCGAGGCCGCCGACGCCTCCCCCGCGCGCGGCTTCTACCTCGAGACCCTCGGCGCCGTCGTGCTCCTGGTCACCGGGATCGCGAACCTGGTGCTGAACGGCCCTCACCGCGAAGCCGACGTGACGCGGCCAGGCCAGGCCGCCCCTCCGGGCGCAGCCGGAATGCCCTAGCTCGCAGTCCGCGCCGCTCAGTCGCCCAGCGCGTCGATCTTCGCCCACGTCTGCGGGCCGACGACGCCGTCCACGGTCAGCCCGTAGTCACCCTGGAGCTTCTTGACCGCCGATACGGTCTTGCTCCCGTAGATCCCGTCCACGCCACCGGTGTCGTACCCCGCAAGGCTCATGCGCTTCTGAGCTCGCCTGACCGGCAGGCCGCGCGACCCTGATTTGAGTGTCGGCTCGCTCTGGTCGGCTTCGTCGAGGTTGAGCCACGTGATGGGGCCGACCACCCCGTCGGCGGTGATGCCCCGGTCGCCCTGGAAAGCCTTGACCGCCGCCTCGGTCTTGGCGCCGAACTTCCCGTCCACCGCCCCCGGGTCATAGCCCAAGTCCTTGAGACCCTGCTGGAAGTCGCGCACCGGCTGCCGGTCGAGCCCTTCTTGAGCACTGGCTCCGCCATGACGCCTGCCTTTTCTTCGCTCGAGCCGTTCCTGGCAGGGTTCGCCGCACCGTGGCGAGCTCGAGTCTCCCACGCAACCCCGGCCAGACGCAAGCGGGCCCACCCGTACTCAGACGCTGGGACTGGAGAGCCGCGGGAGGACCCAGGTAGCGAACGCGCTGGTCAGACGGTGGAACTTGAAAGCCGCAGGCGGCCCCAAGTAGTCCTACCCCCACCAGCGGCGCTGGTGACGGGTTCCGCCGTCGAGATCGGCGAGCTTCAGCCGGCGAGCAGGCGTGCCTGGCAAGGACGCAGCCGAAGCAGGTAGCACCGCTACCTGCGAGGCGAGGACGCCGCCAGGCGCGTCAGCGCAGCCGGCTGAAGTCGCCGATCTCGGCGGTGGGGCCCGTCACCAGCGATAGTGTGCGAAGGCCTTGTTGGCCTGCGCCATGCGGTAGATGTCGTCCTTACGCTTGTAGGCACCGCCCTGCTGGGACTGGGCGTCGAGCAGCTCGTTGGCCAGGCGCTGGGCCATGGTCTTCTCGCGGCGGCTGCGGGCGAACTCGACCAGCCAGCGCACGGCGAGCGCGCGGGCGCGGCGGGCGGGGACCTCGACGGGCACCTGGTAGGTGGCGCCGCCGACCCGGCGCGAGCGGACCTCGAGCACGGGGGTCAAGGACTTGATCGACTGCTCGAGCGCCTCGACCGGGTCCTTCCCGCTTCGCTCGGAGAGGATCGCCAGGGCGTCGTAGACGATTCGCTCGGCGTGGCTCTTCTTGCCGTCGAGCATGACCTTGTTGGTCACCTGCTGGACGAGGCGCGAGCGGTGGACGGGGTCCGGCTCGACGGGCCGGATCTGAGCGGCGGCGCGGCGCGGCATGGGTCGGGCCTACTTGCTCTTCACGCCGTACTGGGAGCGCGCCTTCTTGCGGTCGCTCACGCCGGCGGCGTCGAGCGTCCCGCGCACGACCTTGTAGCGCACTCCCGGAAGGTCCTTGACGCGACCGCCGCGGACGAGCACCACCGAGTGCTCCTGGAGGTTGTGCCCCTCGCCCGGAATGTAGGCGGTGATCTCCATCTGGTTGGTCAGGCGCACGCGGGCGACCTTACGCAGGGCGGAGTTGGGCTTCTTGGGCGTGATCGTGTAGACGCGGGTGCACACGCCGCGGCGCTGGGGCGCCGCCGTCCGGCGCTTGCGGCCCTTGCTCTGCTTGAGGCCGGGGGTGGCGAGCTTGCGCTTCGGCGCGGTGCGGCCCTTGCGGATGAGCTGGCTGGTGGTCGGCATGCGGCGCAGGATGCTAGCAGCGAGCCGCCGGACGCATGGGCGCGGACCGGGGAGGCGTCGCGAGCGTCAGGCCGTTGCGGGCGCTTGGCCCGCGGCCCGCACAGGCGCCGGCGTGAGCGCGGAGGCAACGCAGACCATCACGAACGCACACGCCTGCACGACGATGCCGAGCGCGTCCCCGGGCATGGGATCGCCGAAAACGATGAACCCTCCGGACATGGTCGCGATGTTGGCCGCCGTGCCCGTCATCACGATGACCGGTACGGCCTCGCCGACCTGGAGCCCACGCGCCGATGCGTAGAACGCGGCGATGCTCGCGACGATCGCGATGAGCATCCACGGGCTGACGAAGCCCGCGAAGCCCGCGCTGCCCACCAGTCCGGTGATGGCCTTGATGGCGACGTCGGAAACGCCGAAGAGGACGCCGGCCGCCGCGCCGAGCATGACCCCGTGATGCTCTTCGGGCCCGCCGAGGCGCTTGTTCATGATGAGCAGGGCCCCGAGGCCGAGAAGCACCGCCTCGAAGGCGATCATCCCGGGGACCGAGAAGGTCGAGTGTGCGCCCGAGGAACCGGGGAGCGTGATCCCGATGAGGACCAGGCCTGTGGCGGTCAGGGCGACGCCGACCCACTGGCGGGGGCCGACCTGGTAGCCGAAGAGGCGCTCGGCCATGACGGCGAGCAGCACGATCCCGCCCGAGAGGACGGCCTGGACAACCGAGAGCGGCGCGAGGGTGAGGGCGGCGACATGCAGGCCCCAGGCGAACGTGGCGACCGCCATGCCGATCGCGAACCACTTCGAGCCGAAGAGACCGGCAGCGCTGCGCAGCGGGTGACGCATGTCGACCGACGGCGCCGCGCAGGCCCCCCGGTGCTTGTAGAGGAAGCCCAGGTTGGTCGCGAAGGCGCAGCCAAGCGCGAGCAGGATGCCGAGTTGAAGCGTCATGAAATAGGAGGCGAGACGTTCCCTGCCGGTCGCGGGATTCCGCGACCGACGCCGTGGTCATCGGTCGTCTTGCTCTCCCGCTTGACGTTCCGATCGACCGAGTGCCCCACTCTAGCGACTCTGCACGTCATGCGGCGGGTGCGATTTGTGACGAAATTGCCCGCAAACAGCGGAATTTCAGCCCGGCACGTGGAACCACGACAAGCGGACCCGCTGTTCGGCTCAGTGTCCAACGCCCGTCCAGACGGAGACGTGGCTCCCAGTCGACTGCATCGTCCATTCCTTTCGGCCACACCCGGCTTGCACCTCCACATCCTCCGAGCACTGGCCCCGATCTCGTGCTCTGGCCGGACGAAGAAGGCGAGAGAGTTCCTGCCCTCGGGGTTGGACGTACCCAGTCCGCCGACATTTCTCACCCTCAGGCGCGAGATTTCTCTCGCGCCTGCCACGGGCGAGCTCGCGAGTGGCGCGCGAACTCGGCGCGCCGCAGCTCACAGGCCGCGGCGCGCCGGGAAAGTCGGCCGGGCTAGGACTCTTCGCGGTCGGGCTCGCCGATATCGAGCTCGGCGAGCTCGTCGGCCAGGCCGCCGCCGTTGCCCGCGGGCACGTCGGCCAGGCTCGAGAAGTGCTCCTCGAGGCCGCCGCCGCCCAGGCCGTCGAGCTCGCCCTCCCCCAGGCCCAGCTCGGCGGCGAGGTCGTCGGCCTCGAGCATCCCGACATCGTCGATCGCCCGCGGCATCGGCTCGGTCGGCTCGATCTCGATGCGCCGGTAGCGCTTCAGGCCCGTCGCGGCCGGAATGAGCTTGCCGATGATCACGTTCTCCTTGAGGCCGTGGAGACGGTCGA
>JAABUS010005311.1_pt1 | contig 17120 bp, 17 predicted proteins | sample 5560161 | NCBI WGS metagenome assembly JAABUS01 (sample SAMN10711885, study PRJNA513376) | rock metagenome | isolation source: Antarctica rocks | place: Antarctica: Victoria Land, Trio Nunatak nord | collected 2016-01-04
TCTATTTATTCTATTTATTCTATTTATTCTATTTATTCTATTTATTCTATTTATTCTATTTATTCTATTTATTCTATCTATTCTATTTATTCTATCTATTCTATTTATTCTATTTATTCTTTTTATTCTTTTCATTTACTCTATTATTAGGTTTGAATTTATATTTGATATATAAAGAGATAGAATTAATATTTACTATTAAAAATATAGTATTTAAAAAGAATCTTCGATATTTACGCGTATTTATAGCTTTTTTATAATAATTATACTTTCTTCCGTTCCTAGTATTAGGATTTATAAAATCCTCCCTTTTTTATATTAGTTTATCGTTCTATCCTATTAAATAACGTACGATAATAAAATTATTAAACGCTATACTTTAACTACCCTAGTTATATAATTATTAAATATTTTATCGATATTCGCTCGATAAATATTAAATACCTCCTCTTCAAAAAGAATAAGTTCCGTATAGGGTTAGATCGATATTAATATTAAATAAATTATTCCGAAAGTTCTCGAGGAAAACGCTAGAGCTTTAGTTTCCTTCGTTGATAATAATAATTAAAGGAAGAGTTTCTTATTTATTATTACTTTATTTTATATAGTAGGTTAATTATATATATTAAACGGACGAAATAAATATCTTTATATAATCTTTAAAATTTATATCTATCGAAGGATTAAATAAATATAGTTAAGATAAGGAGAGTCTTTATTAAAATAGAGGAAGAAAAGTTTAATCTCTATTTTATTATTAATTAGATAAAAAGTCTTATTAAAATAAAGATTCTTACTTCTTAATTAATAAATCTTTTAAAAATCAAGAGTAATTTTAATCGTATTATATTTTTTATAAACTTTAATATAATATACTTAAATATATAATACCTCGTCGAAATATAGGAGATAGAGGAACGTAATTATATATATTATTTATATTATTATTCGTTGATTTCGATTACCCTAAAGATATATATTTTCTTTATCTTTAGGGTTCGCTTTAAATAATTATATTAATAGGACTACCTCGTTAAAATCGTAAAGTCTTCTAAATATAAGTTTATTAATAAAGCGAATACTCTAGGAAATTTATCTAGTTTAAATCTATACTCGATATTATTTATCTCGTTTTTATTAAAAGTATAAAGATATATACTTTTCGTCGCTAAAGAGCCTTTATAAAACGTGTTATATTATATAATAATAATGAATTTCCGTTAAACGTTTTATCTCGTTTTTTTTAAAAGGGATTTATTCCTCTTTATAAAATATTCCTATAATAATAGTTAATTATAGAGTATATTTTATACGCGTAGGAAAAGTTTTAATTCTTCGGTAAATATAAGAGTTTATTTATAGAAAAAGGGTTTAGGATATTATAGGTTTATTAAATCTAGATAACTATATATTTAGGAATATATTTAAAGGGATTTTCGATTTATTCGAGCGAAAGACTATAGTTTTAAAGGTATTATTTATAAAGCTTAATTTATCTATTTAAATAATAATAATTAATATATAGATTTTTAAAAATATCGGCGATTATACCTTAAATAATTATTTTATATAAATATTATATAAATATCTTATAATACTTCTTAAAGCCCGTCCCGAATTACTTCGAAATCTATAAACGTATTATAATAATCCTCGTTAAGATCGGTTTAGTCCTAGGCCCGAGATAATTTAGAAGTAGGTCTAAGGTTAAGATTAATAAATAATAAAGTTTCTTTAATTTCTTCTATTTTTAAAGAGTAATAATAGAGTAGATATTCTATATTTATTAAGAAATCGTAAATTATAAATACTAATTATATAAATATAAAACTTTATATTTTATAAAATACTTTTTTTTTATATAACTACCTCTTTTATCCTTTATCTTTACGATACCTAATTTTAAAAGATAAAAGATTAGTTATAAGTATTTATAAAAGGTTTAGACTTATATTAAAAAGTATCTCGATAATAATAAAGTTATTACCTCGGATAAATATTTACCGGAAAAATAATACGCGCTTTTATCGTAGGCCGATAAATATATTATAGTAAATAAGAAGATACCTAGTAAACTCCTTTAAACGCTGTAAAATATATTAATTAAATAATAAATTTATATACCCTTCTTTATTTACGTAAATTTAGTTAAATTCTTTAAGGAATACGAACCCTTCTATATTATAATAAAGACTAGCCGATTTAAATACTTCTATTTTAATAACTCTTTATTTTAATCGAATTATAATATAAGATTCTTCGCCTATAATACCGATTTATTTTTTAAAAGATCTAGGAGTTTTAAAGACCTAGTATTATATCTTTTATTATTATATTTTCTTTTTTATCGAAGGTTCTAAGATTAACGTTAAAGACGTAGCTCGGGATATAATATAAATAATATAATAGAGAGCGCCTAGAAGGCCGTATATAAATCCTTAAACTTTATTAAATTCGAGTAGTAGGAAGGGTTATTCGAAAGAAACGAAAACTCTTAATATTAATAATTAACGGATTATATTCGATCTAGACGATATACTAAACCCGCTAATCCGAAGTTATATAATATATATTCCTCGACTCTTCGCCGATTAAGAGAAATCGGTGTTTATTTTTATTAAAGATATATTTATTACGATTAAATACTAGGATCGAGTATATCGCGGAAATTAATAAGATTATTAAGAGATTTTAAAGAAGTCTTTTATAAAGTATAAAATATTATCTCTTCCCTTAATTAATTAATAACGTTAAGTTTATAAAAATAAATAATAATATCTAAATTTTAATCCTTCGATAATAAAGAGCTTTTCTAGTAAATTTATATTATTTATAATAAAAAAAAAAACTAAGACCGTCGTTAGATATAAACGGAGATTTTAAAAATAATTCGATAAAAACGAAAATAAATCGATAAAGAAGATTTACGAAAAGCGAAGGAAAGATATTAAAGTCGCGATTAAGAAAAGTATTTTATATATTTTAAAAATAAGTATTATATTTCGATAAAACGGAATAAAGATATTATACGTAAATATTATATATTAATAAAATCGTTAACTCCTTAAGATATAAACGATAATAATATAAAAGAAAACGATATAAATTAGAGTTTTAATTTAACTTCTTATATTTTATTAAAAAATCGAGTATTTTTAATAATTATAAATATAGGGAAGTTATAGTAGAGATAATTTAAAAAAATAATATAAGAGTATTAAAGGTATACCGTACGATTATATTTATACTCGTTTTAAATAATAGTAGTTAAATCTTTTAATAAATTCTATATAACTTAATTCGAACCTAAGTTATATATATAATTATAAAGTATACCGCTTAACTACTATCGTATTAAAAAGAGCGAGTTTATTTAAATATTTTATACTTTATTATACTAGAAGCTATTACTTTCGTAAATAATAAAATATTAATCTTCGATTTTTATATTAATTTAATATTTAATCGTTTATAATTTTATAATTTTTTTTAAAATTTACCCGTTTACGCGGGCTTTATCTCCTTAAATCGTTAATTTAACCCGTAGAAACTAAAGACTACCGAGATTTAGTATAATTTTAATAAATATAGAAATAGTTTCTTTTTAATAAACCGATAGTTTTAAAGAGGATAAAACTTATCTTTTATCTTAAAAAGTTTCGCGATTTTCGACTATTAAAAATCTTTATTTTTCTTATAGATTCTCGGGAAATTCACTATTATATAGGCGGGATATTCTAGGTCTTCTCTATATAAAACTACTATTTATATATATTAATAAAGATTTAGACTAGGCTAGGCTAGGTGTTTTAAATAATATATATCTAATTCGTTATTTAAACCCTCTTTTACGTAGATATTATTAAATAATAGGAGTTATTCGTTGTATACGTAGTTACTATACGCATTTACTATACGTAGTTACTATACGCGCGAAAAATCGCCGGGGGGGTGCCAAGCCCGCCCTTACCGGGGCTGGCTCAAGCGCAGACCGTCGGTTTGTTCGGGTGAAGGTTGAATTCTTGGTGCCTGAAATGTAGAAGCGACCTAACGGTATTGATCGGTAATATTCAAAACAATTCTGGTTTTCTCTGAGCGTTGCCTGGTGCTGCCTAAAGTACATAAGTGAGGCAGTGCGGGGCGCAATGTGCGGGATCTACTCCCTAAAGTACCTTAGGGGCTGCCTCCAACCTGCCGACAACCACCCGAATCTCCCACCATTTCCATCTGGGCTGTCCTCTCTAAAGTTGGCCTTTCTATCTTCCTCAAAACATTTTATCCCTTTGTCCTTTTACTCTCTCCTTCCTTTCTCTTCCCTTTTCGCTCGCACAGCTCGCATCCAGCGGAATTACCTCTCCCGAATAATCCGTTACGACACGCAAGCGGCGTACCGAGAATGTGGTCAGCTCGCGCTCTCCAGCCTCATACACGTTAAAAACCAAGCAGCGAGGGCTCACGGTATCTGTATGTCTCACAAATGCTAGGCTTAATCGCTTCAATAGATCATGATATATGAATGCTATCGTTACTCCTTCGATTATGACCATATTCTGTGAAGTGTTCTGCTCGATCTGTATTAAAAGCCGCTTGTTCAATTGGGACTATTGTCCCAGTATGGCACTAGAGTCGACTGTGTCTGGAAAACCTTACCTGAAAGCTTTTTCGCGAAGGTCATCGGCACTCCGGATCAATCTGCTAGCTTCAAGGTGGCGACCTTGGCACTGCTACGTCGCTGCCAGGTTAGCCATACTGATCAGCGTATAACTGCTAATAGCACGTCGCTAAGGTTCGAGAAAAGCTGGCCAACCTGTTACTGTAAGAAAGGACTGGAACTGCATTTCGAAAGTAAATATCTGTGTTCAAGACGCAACGAAAGCGCAATAATAAATACACAGATTCCCAGACAGTATATGAGGAACACACCTTAGACTCCAAGTGACTCGCGAAAATAGAAATGACTCTAATATGAATAATGGCAAGTCTCCCGGGCTTCGCTGCCCGCTCCAGTGCTTCCATAATGGTCGCCCGAACTCTAAGGTTCGATTTGTGCATCGTCGTTGCGTGGCGGGCGAAGTGGTTTAAATCCTGGATGATTTACATACAAGATGGTAGAGGATAGGAGAGAGGGCCAGCCTGGTATTGGAAGTGCATTCGGCGATAATGCCTTCGCAAACTGTCATTGTGTGCGAAATTTTGCGTCCGTCCACGTCTGGGTTGCCGTGGCAAAAAGAGACACGTCAGGGAAGTAGGCGAGCGCTTTCCTTTGGTAGTTTCGTTGTTCAGAACATTCTGGGGTGTCCTCCGACATTCCTGATGTGCGGCTAAGACTCTGATATGAAGATACGACTGCGATCAACATAACTTCATCACTCCCATCTTGTGATCATAGGATCCACCATATTATTCTTCCGCTCGTACTTGCTCCAATGCTCTGAAGCATCTTTAGGACGAGGGCTATAAACAGGCCTAGCCTCATACAGCGATAGCAGCCGAAGTACTTTCAGGTGGTCTCTTTCTCCAGCCCAGTAGGCTGCCGATCTGCCGTCGCAATCTCTGATCATATGATCTCCTCGCATCTTAATGAATAGCCTCACGACATCGATATGTCCATTAACGATCGCAAGATACATTGGTGTCCTTCCTTTATTATCTCGGACGTCGAAGTTGTGGGAGCTTGATAGCAAAGATGTTAGTAGCGTTCTGGTGGTTTCCAAGTGCCCATTCTCGGCTGATAAATGCAGGGCTGTCAATTTAGACTTGCATGTTGTCAAGGCGTCAGCCTTTCGTGACAATAGCAGCTCGACCACCTGTCGATGGCCGCATTTTGCTGCAACGTGTAGAGGTGTCCGCCCCATTTTATCAAACGCTGTCACATTGAAGTCGCTGTCCAACAGCAAGCGTACCACGGCGATATACCCTCCTTCAGCCGCTACGTGCAGCACAGTCACCCCTGAGCCTCCTTCAGCGCTGTTTTCGACTTGCTGTGCCATGACCAATTTCACAATGGTGTCTGCGCCGTGTCTCGCCATCGATTGCTGAATCAGTTCACCGCCACCGTAGATGCACAACTCTACTGGCGCCCCATGCTCCAGTAGCGCTTCTATCGACTTTTCAGACTTGCTCTCAAGAGCAAGATCTAAAGCATTCATGCCATGAGGCGTCGTCGCATGAAGGTCCGCTCCCACCTTCAAAAGGGCGCGTACAAGTCGTCCACGTCCACTCGAGGCAGCGAAGTGCAACGCCGTCCATCCGGTAGAATTCTTTGCGTCTATTTCTAAACCTCTTTCGAGCAATGCTTTGATCGAAGACTCATCGTTGCTCTCCAGGGCTAGATGCAGAGCATTCCTTTGGTCAAGCGTCGTCGCAGAAGGATCTGCTCCTGCTTCCAGTAACAAGCGGACTAAAGAAGCCACTCCATTTGCAGCAGCAATATGCAATGCCGTCCACCCAACAGAATTTCTTGCACCGAAGTCGATCTGCCGAAACAGGAGCAATTCCAACACCTCTATATCTCCAGCAGAGGCTGCTTTGTGTAAGGCAGTCTCCTGGGATCCATCGGTGACCTCAATACCAGCTCCTTTATTTAGCAATAATCGTACTGCATCCTTTTTCTTATTTTGTATCGCCCAAAGCAGGGTCTTTCCTTTATCAGTATTTTTTGATGCGAGATTGAACCCATTCGCGAGCAGGAATTTGTATGCAGATTGATCTGCAGCTGGATCAGATGGAATCTGCGGGGGCTTCTTCCTCCTTAATAGAGAACGGGATTGGGACTCTGATTTGGCTTTTGCAATAGCAATTTCACGGACCAAGGTCTGTCGGCTTCCTCGCTGTACGCTAGCAACATGCTGTTTGATGTGGTTCAATTCGTGGTTGACAGGACCATTCCCTGGCGCTGAGACTTGTCGCGTACCTGTCTGTGAACTCAATTTGTCCTGCTGGGTCTTCCCACGGTCTATGTGGTGGCTGTGCAATTTCGATGTGAGCCATTTCATAGATTTTGAAGTCTTTTTCGCATTGTTTTCCGTGCTGTCGACTGGCATGACTAGTGAAGGCCTGTATGGCGTATGTCAATGGGAGATCTTCTCAATGCAGCTCAGGTGGAGACCGCGACAGCCCAAGCAACCTGCCGCAACTACGGCGTTCAGTCACGCTTGAATTTTAGACCAACACTATGGGCGGTCGCGTAGCACTATGATTGCGGGCATGAAGGAAAATTTGAAGACGAGGCCGGGATAGACGGTATTTCACGTCTATCAAAGCGCACAGCCCCGCGCTAGGAGCAATAACAGCCTTGACAGGCCCGTTCTAGACATCGCCAAGATTTTTACTCGTCTAATTCACTCTGCCGAGACCGAGCCTTAGCTGACTAAAGTACCTAAAGTACGTATCAGTGAGCCCCTTGGCGTTTGCCAGCCTAACTAGCCTTAGATATGCTATTATATGAGGTGGGCTCGCATCGCTTAAGCCCGGCAATACTTTCCATCAATACGTGTGAATTCCAGGCGTGGTGCCCAGAAACGCTGCACAGAGGTCCTCACGAGCAACAAATTCCGCTATCTACGCTCAAGGTGAGTCGCGTTTACAGAGTAGTTGGATCTTGGATAGGACTAAATGCCCGATTTGCTACTCAAATCGAGGGTAATTTGCGCTCAAGTGGATTCCATCGGCGTCAAAAATGCCATTCATTCTCTCACAAGCCTGAATCTCTTTCAAGCGGGAAACTATCCTACGCTGTGCTTTCGTGAAAAACGTTTGACTTGTCGTTCTTCATTATCGAGTTGCTATGCACTAGAATCGTTCGATGGGAAAACCAACAAAATGGATTTAGTGAACCTAGCACAAGAATTTACAAACAAAACCCCTTGTACGATCCTTAGTGCCTCGTATACAGATCGCAGCGAGATCTTACATGCGATTTACCACTCTCAACGTACCGAGCTATGGCTTCGTCATCGACCTCCTTCGACATGGAGATATCTATATATCGAAGATACTTGCACTGATTGCAACCGGTTCAGTCAAGCATATTAACATTTTCCAGCGATAGAAAGAAATTAGCAACACTAAGCAGACACCTTACCGTTCTTTCAGCTCGATCACTCACACACAGCCATCGCCGCCCAAATTATCACCATGAAGCTGCTTCCCCTTCCCACAGCCATTATTCCTCTTCCCGCCAATGTCTACGCTCAGTGCAGCCTGCAGCCAGGAGGTAAAACCCCCTTCGGCGCCTACATCAGCCCTTGATTTGTATGCCCAAGACTCTTAGGGGAGAATTCGGTTCTAGTCATACTCTGAGAGGGTAGACCCTTGCTCGCAGACATCGGATTGCTGCTACGGCTTTTGCATACCTCCGCAAGGCTATTATCAGAACGAAGGTACTTGCGCTGTATCCGCAAAGGATGTTTCATCTGGTCAGAGAATTTCCATTGTAGTGGTCTGATGCGGAAAGAGTCCTCGAATCGAGCTAGAAGGCCAAGTTGAAACGTACCTGGGACAGGTAGAATCAAGTATGGGTATCTAGTATCTGCACTGCCTTAGTAAAGTGAACTATACTGGATGGGCCTTTTCCGTATCACAAGTCATCTGAGCTACATTATGTGTCTCCCCCTTCACCCTCATCAACAATCTTCCAACTCGACCGGCGCACGCATTGTTGAGACAGGACTCAAGCGGTCGCAGCGAGCGGTCTCTGGGCAATTTCAAACGCAATAAATTGATGGTACAGAACACTATTCGCCAGGCTCCGCCACACCCTGAATGAGCGGGGCAAGCCACATGGCTTGAGGTCTCCTTATCGCGGACCTTCTCTTATGTTGCAAGCCAAATACGAAATGTACTATTCTCATTGAGATAGGGACGCAGCAGATACATTGCACTTGATTCCTTAGAAATGTTCTCTCCCGGGCAATATAATGGTCAACGCACTGATCACATTTCGAGCGGGATTAATGCGCTTGACCAAGTCCCAGATGACCTTGAGTTGGTCCTCGACGATGTCCTCCCTGCCATCCTATCCATAGCCAGTTGCAACCGCGCAGCCTCAGGTGACGGACGAGCGCTCGCTCGGGGCTTTGGCAGGTACAACGGCTCTCGTGGTATTTTGCCCTTATAAGGTTCGACCACACGTTGGGTTTGTCGCTCGTACGAGTAAACGGATTCTGGAGCAACTGCGCGATGGTGGATAGGAGGCTGAATGTACTCGTACTCGACTTCGTGGTGGGACGGAGGTGGCGGAATCTCTTTGATAACTTCTATCAGTTGCGGATGCTGGGATTTCTTTTTGCGATTGGCTGAGTTGTGATTTTGTACTTTGGGTCGGTTGGTGCCGCTGATATAGAGGAGAGCTGGGAGTAGAAGTTTGGCTGGATCGACGGGTTCTTTGGGTTTGGGGTGTTTGTCGCGAACCCATGCTCCCCGAGCTGGAGTTCGCTTCGTCATGGTGTATGTCTAGAGTGCTTTTTTAGAATGTAGTGCTTGGATCTATGTTCTCTGTCCGAAATTGCAAATCTTGGGATAGATGGTGAGGGTCGGCGACGGCGGTGATGAAGCAATGCAGCCTCAGAAGACTTATGCGATTAATTCTGGGTCTTAACATGGTAGAAGTCCCAGCCTCTCATTTTTTCCTTTTAGAGAATGGACGAGGCTGGGATGATGAGTGGCTGGGGAGACGGAATGATACTAGCGCGATTCTCGGCGATAAGATTGTGCTAAAGTCCGTAAGAACTTTTCAGACTTGGAAGCACATTTTCATAAATGTTCATAGCCAAAGCGAAACATGTAGGCATCTATAATCGATCATGGCTGGTGAGAACCGTTTTCGTTTTTTATTTAGGTGAATACTGTTGATGATAGGAAAAGGTCCCGTAAGCGCATTTGTTGCACGTAAAGCCGTGCGACATCCCACTGGAAGAATCGCAAGCCCAATTGTTGAAGAGCAATTGGGTTCTGTAGACGTTGTGGACGAGATTGAAGCGCCATCCCGCCCAAGAAAACGACGTAGAACGGGGCAATTACCTCGCGATGCATCCCAGATGTTCCAACGCGGCCAGCGAAATGGCCTTCGGGAAGAGACTAAAACCACCTCAGAGGATGTTATATTGTTAGAAAGTAGCCTGAGTGATGTGGATTCAGCACCTCGTGATCAAAGGTAGGCACGAGAATTGGGGTGAAAAGTGCATGATCATTTACCTTTTTACAGTTCAGAAAGTGACATCAATGCACAATTACCATCTCCTGTGCAGCGTCTTTCTACATTTGTGCCTACGGAGGAGAACGTCTTGAGTGATACGGAGACAGAATGGACGGTCAGACTGCAACAGAACGACGTATGTATCTGAATTGTTGTTGGTATTAGTGACAAGATTTGAGAAATGTGTGTAGACGCTAGCGATACTGGGCCAATACGACATTTGGGTCAAATCTGGAGCTATCAGTATCTCGGGGGCTTTGATCCATGCGAGTTCGAGGTTATATCGTGTGTATGCTCCTTCGACTCACTCAATACCACCAATACGACCGACTTTCAATCCATATGGCACAGGTAACCCGCCTTGCGAAGTAAGCATTATTTCGTGTGGTAGCCGAGTACGGAATCTCAAAAAGATCGCGCCAAAGTTTGGACGTATCTGGAATCATGGGCAAAACTCGGATGGAAAAAGAAGGTCATTCGTGAATGTAAGTAGCCTATCGGTCTGCGAGCGTACTTTCTAAACATCTTGCAGCTGCAATCATCAGCAGACGACCCCTACAAACGACCCTTGCGCCTCTTGGAACCTCCCGGTGACTGGCAGACAACAATAGCCAAGCTAGTTTCAGCCAATAACACCGATGGTGGTGTATCTGTCATGGTCTGTGGTCCCAAAGGAGCCGGAAAATCAACGTTTTGCCGCATGCTTGCGAATGCATTGCTTCCCAAGGTGTCAAAAACGCACCAAGATGGTGTTCAACCACAGGGTTACGATCCCGTCGGCTTCTTAGATCTCGATCCAGGCCAGCCAGAGTTTTCGCCTCCAGGCGAGCTTTCTTTGCTTAAGCTGAAGATGTGTAATCTCGGACCACCATTTACCCATCCTACGGCTTGCGGCGACAATGAAACTATCAAAGCACATCACTTTGGCTGTCTGTCGCCAAAGGATAACACCCATTACTACTATCAGTGCGCTTTAGATCTTTATAGCCATTACCGACGAACGGCAACATCTCCGTTGATTATCAATTGCTCTGGGTGGGTACAAGGTAGCGGCCTTGAAGTACTGACTGACCTTGTGCACGGTCTTTGCCTCACGGGTATTATTTACCTGAGCACCACCGGACCACAAGAGGTACTCGGCGCACTTGAAGGCGCTGCAAGCAGAAGCAATGTACCATTGCATCAATTGACATCCCAACTTTCGGAATTCCCAACGAGGACTGCCGCCGATCAAAGGATGATGTCGACGCTTTCTTATTTTCACATGCATGGCGTTGAAGGGGGCAATATTCGATGGAATGCATCTCCATTGACCAATATGGCCCCACTAGTGGTCCCTTATGAGGGTCCAAAACAGGCCATTCTGGCGATCATGGTGCTGGGAGATGAACAGAATCCAGAGTTTTACGACTCGTTACTCGAAGGATGTGTCGTTGGCATAGCCGTTATCCAGCAAGATCCGGTCGTTTTCGGGCGGAGCAGCAAAGGATCTGATGACAAAATGACGGCTATGGAAGGACAGATTTTGCCGAAACAAGGGCATCTATTCCAAGCTTTCGAGCAGGATGGGCTGCAAACCCCTGAATCTGGTCCAATTCTTCGGACAGCAAGTGGCATACCCTACCTTCGCGCACAAGGCCACAGTGTCCATCCACTCCTTCCTGCAAGTTCCTACTCTCTCGGTCAAGCCATCGTCCGAGGCGTCGACACCACCACCAAAACATTTCACCTACTTACACCAATACCTAGCGAGACATTCCAGTCACTACATCAGCACAATTGCAATATCTTGCTTGTGCGTGGTCGACTAGATACACCGATATGGGCTTATACTGAACAACTAGCACTTGGGAAAGGGAGAAGGTTGCGAAGAGAAGGAGAGACTGGTGAAAAGGAAGTGTATGGACCCGACGATGTTGATAAATGGGCTGAAAAGCAGCCATGGGCGAGTGTCGTTGAAGGAGGAAGGAGTGGAAGTGGGAAGGCAAGACGAATCAGGAGGGATTTGAGGTACCGGAGCCAGGGGAGAGGAGACGTAGGTAGTGTATAATCAAAGATATGTTCCATGGTCTTGAAAAAGGACTTTTCCTGAGAAACTATTTAAGAGCCATAGCGATGCGAGCCCGAGTTAATTATTGGTACCCACAAAAGTTGCAGCCCTTTCCCAATCAAAACATGTCAACATTGTTTTAGGTTAGACTTAAAATTCTGCTGACATATGCACATCATGTAAATGGCATGTGTCCGATTTGTCGATCTGCAGCGCGATAACGCTAATGACTGCCAAGAGATGCTATGCCGTTCATTGCCGAAACCGAGGAGGGATGGAAGCCAGAATCCCCCCTTTGCGCTGACTCTACTCAACCTCTACCAATATCAGAAATCCTACAGCTATCAATCCCAGCCTCTGCGACTCCGGTACAGCCTGTGCGAGACTTTCTTGTCGAAATTGAAAGGTTTGCGACGAACATCAGAGCTGTGAGGCAGGGTCCAGAAGCGGCGATTGGAGCGCATCTGGCTGCAAGGAGAAACCCTTTGTTTGTTGTACACCACCCACCAGCTCACCGCCACGATACTTTACGCTCGCGCTTCGGCATGGCCATTACTCAGTAGCGAAGGCAAAGGGCAAGAGACATCCGGTTTCGCTCGCGTGGTCCGGTCGCGTGCGACCATAAAGACCGATCCAACCCCATATACGAACGTCACATGCCCACTTCCACCAGAGTCCCCACACCACTCCACACACAGTCCGCCAAGACATGTATCATATGCTGAAGAGCTGAGGGTGTAGTGGGCGTTATAGCGAACATGGCGTTCATCGTGAGTATCGCCCATCCAAATCCAGGTGCCGCGCTATTAGATAGGGACGGTCCGCAAAGCCTCCCATATCTCATCCCACGTCTCCCATCTTACCTCTCACATCCCACGATCGATCGCGGTTGATTTCATGGCGGCTTCGGGTTTGCTGACGGTATGATCCTACACAGCTCTCACTCGCACACTTCTGCGAGAATCATGGCCCAACCTCAATCCTTTGCACGCAGGTCCAACCAGTCTCGTGCCTGTCGTGCTATCCAGACTCCATATCATCCAGCGTGGGGGACCTTGAAGCTTCTCAGATAAAGTCAGCATCAGAGGGGCGCATGTTTTCGAACAGCAGCTCCTTCGACTTCGCAGACCTGAACGATGATACACCCTCCACAAGCTTAGGCACGTCGCCAGAGTTGCGATGCAACGACTCAACCTTCGTCCACCCCCAAAACTCTAATACCTCCTCCAACACTCTCAAACCTCCTGTAGCGGCCCTCAAACGCTACCCTACCCTTGGTAACGGCGAAACATGCGAAAGCTGTGTTCTCAGCCTCCCAGAATCGACCTCAAGTCGGCTACCCGCCGGCGCGCCTGGCAGTCCAAAGGCAAATGGAATAGGCGTAAACGGTTCGCCAATCCTCCGTTCGCGCGAATCTCTTCAAATACACTCCTCACAATCCGACTGCGGCTCTGACACGGACGACGATGACGATGAGCACCTCCACCACCACAACCACCATCAACACTCATCCCCCGACTCCTTCGCCTCCTCGACCTCCGCAACCTCGAATTTCTACCACAAACACACTCTGACATACATCTCGACCTCATCACCCCTTGACCCGCCCACCTACTCCACCGTGCGGCGCGCAACAATCCACACCCTTTCTCGAGAGCAGATCCCCCGCGGCCTGACTGCTGGCCAGCTCGCCTTTGGCGATCCAGTCAACGGATATACCATAGCTCACAAATTCCGACTGTCTGACCCTTACGCGCGGGGCGGGTATAGGAAGTACGCCCTGCTGGCGTTGGCGGACAGTGAGCGGCAAGCGTGTCAAGCCACCACCTTTATATGGGCGCGATTCCAGCATATCGCCGCCGGCATCATCTCTCGAACGGAAGAGAAAGCCCAATTGGATCGAGGGTTTCGAAATAGCAGTGATGAGAACCCGAAGGGCAGCGCGATGCCAGTTGCTTCTTTCCTGACTGGACGAATGACGGATCCGGATGGCTTTCCGAGGCATGCGGGCGCGAGGCAGAAGGCTAGGGGACTGGGGGAGATGGTAGGGGATGAGAAGTTCTTTGCTGAGCTGCATCTTGACTTCATAGGGTTGCTGAGGGATCTGAGGTGGAGGGTTGGTGGGTGAATGGACTTGTAGGAGTCATCTGTGTCAGTACAGTCACCCTTTATGAGCCTTCGAGGGGCTTGTGACTGTTGTGAGGTGTTTCGCCATGGTCGAATGGCGAAAGATGTGGCATAATGGCGACAATATGGGAGAAATGGTGTGATCTGCATGCGGCTGCAGGTACTTCATGGTGAGCCAAGGGTGGTCTTTCTGTGCTTGACCAGCGCCGTCCGGGGGATACGGACTGACGACGCCATATTTCGGATGTTGTCGTCCAGATTTCTTGCTTGCTGAAGCGCTTTAGCGATCTTCTCGTTAGATTTCTCTTCGTGATACCCAAGCCTTGTGACTTTTAGAGGTTCATAAACAGCATTCAATGAACGCACATACTTCTTTCGATCTCTCGAAAGACCGCTCTGTAATTTTGGATCAGTAAAAATTCACCTGGCGAACCAATCATCTATAATAAAGACAGATGTCGCAAATATCCTAGGCAGATCTGCAAAATTCTCGTCTGCGTAAAAATCTCAGCCCTATCAGCACAATTTATGCACCGCGACCTCATCCATAAATCCCACAGCCAACCTCCACCACAATTCTCCACATCCACAAACAACGATGGGCATAGCATTCGACTACGCGCCCGAGCGGCCTGAGCATATCGAAGCCATCCTCAATGGCCTCGACAGATACAATCCCGAGACCACCACCATATTCCAGGACTATGTCGCTCAGCAGTGCGAGGACAGGACCTATGATTGTTATGCGAATTTGGCGCTTTTGAAGTTGTGAGTGTATATCTCTTTGGTCGAAGATGAGGCTGGAGGATAATAAGAAGAAGGAAGAGGGGGGCAACATGAGGTTTACATGATGATCGAATTAACGTTTCCTATTACCTGACCCACTGGAGATTTTGAATCTCTCCAGTGCTTGGAGACACATTATTAGCTCTATCTGAATCCGCACACATGGTTCCTTCTCACTAATCTACAGTCTTACGGACGTACAAAACCCTCGCTGACACCACCGTTTTACGATAGATACCAGTTCAACCCCCACCTAACCCGCGACGAACCCACGACCAACATCCTAGTCAAAGCCCTCACCGTCTTCCCCACCCCCGACTTCTCCCTCCTCCTCCATCTTCTCCCTCCCCACATCCTTACACCCACCACCTCACCCACTCCCGGCAGCGACGGCGGCCTAAGCGAAGCAGTGCAAAAACTCAATCATCTGAACACACTGCTGGAGACGGCGAATTATGCGGGTTTCTGGGCGGCGCTGGATAGTGATGATCTTTATGCGGATTTGATTGCGGATGTGAATGGGTTTGAGGAGTTGATGAGGGTTAGGATTGCGAGTTGTATTGGGCAGTGCTGTAGGGAGGTGGAGCGCTCGGTATGTGAAGGCTGGCTCAACTTGTCTGGAGGGGAACTTGAGACTTTCGTGAGGGAGATCTGTGGATGGGGAGTAGATGAGAAGGATGCAGCTGGTGGCAGTGGCATTGGACTGGTGAGGATACCCGTTAATAAGGAAAATGAGGCGAAAGGGACGGTCGTTCGGGAGGAGGTGCGGTTTGAGATGTTCTCGAGGGTTGTGAGGAGGGCGCATGAGCAGCCTGCTTGATCGGGGAGCTGCTGGTAGGGGATTACGGGGGGTAGTTGCTGATGATCATTCGTGGCATCATGACATTAGAGCGTGCTATGAGATATGTGGCATGATAGATATGGCGTTTGCGAAAGTGCTGTCTCCCAGGGTTGAATCAGCAATGTCTGTTCCAAAAACGGTACTTGCCCATGAAAGTGCACAATCTTAGCTCTACAGCCGCCTCAAATTGTTCGCGAGCTTCGGGATCTCACCAATGGAAGGTTTCTGAGTATACAACCAGGTATGTCAGCTCCGAAGAGATGTTTTATTAAATGCCCATGAATTTTTACCCTACGAGGCTGGCTTGATGCTGCAGCGGCATAGCTATCCCGAAGTTGATTATCATTGAATATTGCAAGATTCTAATAGGCTTGATGCACCAGATATGTCCAATTATGTTGAATAGCCTCACTTCCTCTGATCTAGCCTATGTTCCTCCAGCACGAGGCGCTCTTTTCGGTCATCTGTCAAAAGTCCTAGCTTTGGTATTCATTTTTATCCGTTTCAATCATTTCTTGCTGTAGGCGAGTGGTGGACTACCAGGAGAATGGCCTCGTTCAAACGCATCTATGACGAGTAAGGCTCATTCCTGCAAAGTGATAGAGCTAATGCAGCTAATTCTTGAACCAGGCCAGAAGCCGATTACCCCACTATGCCTGGAGCAGCTGCTGACAGATATTGCGTGGCTGTACGCGTCTTACAAAATCTTTAGAGCCTAGCTTTTGCCATCTATCGACTCCGTTCATGGTCTGGAGCCAAGTAATCCTACTCGGCGTCGAGGTTAATGGGGCTCGCAAGGCTGTCAAAATCTGAAGATGCCTGCAGCACTGATACAGCCTTACGTGAAGTAAAACAAAGCTATTCTATCATCTTGCACTCTTCCAACCCCAGGCATGTCTTTTCGAAATCTCGGTCCCATCCAAGGCCTTTACCATTGTGTTCACTTTTCATGTTCGGGAGATCCTGACCTCAGAAAGAAATCAGCTTCATTTCCGATACCATAAGGCTCATCCAACTTGACTCAACCCAACATTCTCTCACGCTCGAGGCCTCTGCAGGTACCCTCCAGTCGCTTTCATTCATATAGACAGCCGCATAATTAGACTGAACTCAAAGATTAC
>JAABUS010005314.1_pt1 | contig 17114 bp, 17 predicted proteins | sample 5560161 | NCBI WGS metagenome assembly JAABUS01 (sample SAMN10711885, study PRJNA513376) | rock metagenome | isolation source: Antarctica rocks | place: Antarctica: Victoria Land, Trio Nunatak nord | collected 2016-01-04
GCACCCTCGAGATCGACCGCAGCCGCGACTACCAGCCCTCCGGCATCAAACCCCCCGGCGGCTCCCGACACCGATAGTGTCAGCGATGTCCTGAACAAAACTGTCAGCGATGTCCTGAGACATCACAGCACGCTCTGGCGAGCATGACGTCGGATCTTGGCGCCTGGTGAGCCGTGGAGCTAGCCCTTAGTGTCGCGGCGCTGAGCCGCCAGTGCCCGGGCCACGTCGGCGCGACCCTCGGAGACGAGTCGCCTGGCGGCCGCATTGGCAGACGTCGACGCCAGCCAAGCGTCGACGGTGTCGAGGGTCTCCTGCGTCGCCAGCAACCGCGGGAACATGTCCTCCAGCACAGTGGACGCGTGGTGGACTCCACGCTCATCCCAGATGTGCTCGGCCTGGGCGAGATAGCGCTCGAGGTACGGCTTGATCACGTCATCCTGGCGCGGCTGGTTGAAGCTGATCGCGATGCTGCGCATGGTCTCGTTGGGTGTGTCGTCGTGCTCCACGGCGTCCGCCCAGGCGCGTGCCTTCGCCTCCGCCGTCGGCATGGCCGCGCGAGCCGCAGCCGCGGACTCCTGGCCAGAGATGGTCTTGTCTCGGGCAAGTTCGGCGTCGACGGAAGAGTCGTCGGCCCGCCCCTCGCGGGTCAACCCGGTCAGCAGCTCCCACCGCAGGTCGGTGTCGACAGTCAGCCCCTGGAGCCGAGCCGAGCCGTCAAGCAGCCCGGCCAGCAGGTCGAGTGCCTCCGCTGAGCACGCCGTACCAGCCAGGCCGCGTAGGAACGCGAGCTGCTGGTCACTGCCCGCAGGGGCATCGCGGACCAGGTGCAACAGCCCCGCCTCCCAGCGCTCCTGGGCGGCCGGCCGGTTGTCGGGCGCGGTGTAAAGCGATACGGCCTGAGCGGTGCGCGCCACCAGCGAGCGCACCGCCATCAGGTCGCTCTCGGTCCCGATGCCACGCAGGCACAGGTCCACCCAGTCGCTGGCCCGCATCTCCGCGTCGCGGGTCATGTCCCACGCAGCGCCCCACACCAGCGCCCGAGCGAGTGAGTCGTTGAATCGATCGATGTTGGCTACGACGGTGGCCAGCGACCGCTCGTCGAGCCGCACCTTCGCGTACGTCAGGTCGCCGTCGTTGAGCAGCACAAGGTCGGGTTGGGCCTGCCCGATGAGTTCGGTGACATCGGTCGAGTCACCCGCGACGTCGGTCTCCACGCTCGAACGGCGTACGAGCCCTTCGTCGGTGAGGTCGTACAGACCGACCGCGAGCCGATGCCGCCGTAAGGTCGGGAAGTCCGGGGTTGCGGTCTGCTCGACGATGAACGAGCCGAAGCTGCCGGCGGCGTCGACCTCGAAGACAGGCCGCACGGTGTTGACCCCAGACGTCTGCAGCCACTCCTTGGCCCAAGAGCCCAGTTCGCGGCCCGAGGTTTCCTCGAGGGCCTTGAGCAGGTCGGTCAGCTCAGTATTGCCGTAGGCGTGGCGCTCGAAGTATGTCCGTAGTCCAGCGAAGAACTCGTCCTCACCGACCCACGCGACCAACTGACGGAGCGCCGAAGCTCCCTTGGCATAGGTGATGCCGTCGAAGTTGACCTCGACTGCCTCGAGGTCGTAGTTGTCAGCGGCGATCGGGTGCGTCGAGGGCAGCTGGTCCTGGCGGTAGGCCCACGTCTTGCGGGCGTTGCAGAAGTTCGTCCATGCCTCGTCGTACTGGGTTCCGGCGGTCGAGGCGTGATGGGCCGCCCACTCGGCGAACGACTCGTTGAGCCACAGGTCGTCCCACCACCTCATCGTGACGAGGTCTCCGAACCACATGTGCGCCATCTCGTGCAAGATCGTGTTGGCCCGGCTCTCGTACGCCGCGCGGGTCTGCCGGCTCCGGTAGATGTACTCGTCGCGGAACGTCACGCAGCCGGCGTTCTCCATCGCGCCCATGTTGTACTCCGGCACGAAGAGCTGGTCGTACTTGCCGAACGGGTAGGCCATGTCGAAGGCGTTCTCGAAGAGCTCGAACCCCTGCTTGGTCACCTCGAAGATGTCATCGGCGTCGAGGTGCTCGCTCAGGGACGCGCGCAAGAAGATCCCGAGCGGGATCTCTCCCCTGGTGCCTGCGTAGACGTCTCGCACGACGGAGTACTCACCGGCGACCAGGGCGGTGATGTACGTCGAGATCGGTTTGGTGGGCTCGAAGTGCCACGCCGAGACACCGTCCCGGACTGGCTCCGGCGGAGGCGTCGCGGAGTTAGAAACGACCTCCCAGTGAGATGGTGCGGTGACGTGGAACGTGAACTCGCCCTTGAGGTCGGGCTGCTCGAACGTGGTGAACACCCGCCGGGCGTCAGGCACCTCGAACTGCGTGTAGAGGTAGCACTTGCCATCCGCCGGGTCGATGAAGCGGTGCAGTCCCTCGCCGGTGCGGCTGTAGGCGCAGTCGGCGACGACTCTCAGCTCGTTGTCCGCCCTCAGGTTGTGGAGCGCGATGCGGCTGTCGGCGTACGACGACGTGTCGACCGGCTGACCGTTCAAGACGATCTCGGAGACGGTCGCACCAACGAGGTCTGCGAACGTGGAGGCGCCTGGCTCGCGGCAGCCGAACCGTATGACTGTCGTGCTGGCGAAGGCGGTCTCGGAAGTCGTCAGGTCCAGTGAGACGTCATAGCTGGTGACGTCGAGGAGGCGGGCGCGTTGGGCGGCTTCGTCACGGGTGAGGTTGATTCCAGGCATGGGCGCCATCTTCCCACGGCATCTCGGGAATGTGGCAGCGGATACCGCGGTTCACCAGGGAGATCGCACCCCATCCCGTTGAGGAGACCCCCATGGCCGACGGCCGCGCCACCGCAGACTTCTGGTTCGACCCCCTCTGCCCGTGGGCGTGGATCGCCTCACGGTGGATGAAGGAGGTCGAGACGGTCAGGCAGGTGGACACCTCGTTCCATTTGATGAGCCTGGCTTACCTCAACCAGGACAACGATGTGTCGGACGACTACCGGGAGATGATGACCTTTGCCTGGGGACCCGCGCGGGTATGCGTGGCCGCCGCCCAAGCGCACGGGGCAGAGGTGCTCGACCGGCTGTACACCGAGCTCGGCAACCGCTTCCATGTGCACGGCGCTGACCGCGACCGAGCTACCGTCGAGGATGCGCTGAGGGCGGCGGGACTTCCGGTCGGGCTCGCCGACGCCATGGACTCCGAGCAGTACGACGAGGCGCTGAGGAAGTCCCACCACGAGGGCATGGACCAGGTCGGCATGGACGTCGGCACTCCCGTCATCGCGGTTGAGGGCGTGGCGTTCTTCGGTCCGGTCGTGACGCCCGCACCGAAGGGTGAGGCAGCCGGCAAGCTGTGGGACGGCGTACGGCTGGTCGCGGCCACCGAAGGCTTCTACGAGCTCAAGCGCACCCGCACCGCAGACCCAGCCTTCGCCTGACCTCGTCCAGCGGGGTCTGACAACTCTGCGAAGATGAGCAGCATGCGCGTACACCTCGGCTCTGACCATGCCGGTCTCGAGCTCAAGACCCATCTCGACACCTGGTTGCGTGACCAGGGCCACGAGCCTGTCGACCACGGTCCGACGCAGTACGACGCCGACGACGACTACCCGCCGTACTGCTTCGCCACCGGTGAGGCTGTGGTGGCCGACCCGGGAAGTCTCGGTGTCGTGATCGGAGGCTCCGGCAACGGAGAACAGATTGCCGCTAACAAGGTCGCCGGTGTCCGCGCGGCGTTGGCCTGGTCGTACGAGACCGCTGAGCTGGCCCGGCTGCACAACGACGCCAACGTGATCTCGATAGGCGCCCGAATGCACTCCCCGGAGGAGGCCACCTCCTTCGTCGAGGTGTTCTTGGCGACCGCCTTCAGCGAGGACGAGCGCCACGCACGCCGGATCACGCTCCTGACCGACTACGAGGCCTGACGCCCTTTCCGCCGACACGTCACCAACGGCCCACATTCGCCGGCGTGTCGGCCCGGGATGGCGTCTCGCGAAACTCCTGGGGGATTTATGCCGGAGGGCCACACCCTCTTTCGGCTCGCCGCTGACCTGAGCGCTTCGTTCGGGGGTGACGTGGTGCGAGCTTCCAGCCCGCAGGGCAGGTTCACCGACGGCGCCGCAGCCGTGGACGGACGTGTGCTGGAAGTGGCCGAGTCGACGGGCAAGCACCTGTTCGTCCGCTTCGACAATGACGTGGTTGTCCATGTGCACCTCGGCCTGTACGGCGTGTTCGGCATCCGCCCGCTTCCTGCGCCTGCTCCTGTCGGTGCGTTACGGCTCCGTCTCGAGGGCACGACGGCGTACGCCGATCTGCGCGGACCCACCGCCTGCGAGCTGATCGACGCAGCCGCCATGGACAAGGTGCTCGCGCGACTCGGTCCCGACCCACTGCGGCCAGACGCCGATCCCGACAAGGCGTTCCGCCGGATGCGCCTGAGCAAGAAACCGGTCGGTGCGCTCCTCATGGACCAGTCCGTGCTGGCAGGGGTCGGGAACGTCTACCGCGCCGAGACGTTGTTCCGGGCTCGCTTGCACCCGCTGACGCCCGGGCGCCAAGTGAGCAGACGACGCTGGGACGCCCTCTGGCGCGACCTTGTCGACCTGATGGAGTACGGCGTCCAGACTGGTCGCATCGACACAGTTCGACCCGAGCACGAGCCGGAGTTCATGGGGCGGGCCCCGCGGATCGACGACCATGGTGGTGAGGTCTACGTGTACCGACGCCACGGGCAGTCCTGTCATGTCTGCGGCACGACCGTGAAGACCCGACTGCTGGAAGGCCGCAACTTGTACTGGTGCCCTACCTGTCAGCGGCGTCGCAAGTCCAGCCCGATCAGTTAGTCCAGCCCGGTCAGTCCCGCGACGGCGGCCACCGCCTCGTCAGCGGGCACCGGCCGAGCGAAGAGGTAACCCTGTGCCTTGTCACAACCCATGGTGCGCAGGATGGTCAGCTGCTCCAGCGTCTCAACGCCCTCAGCCACCACCGTGAGTCCCAGTGCATGGCCGAGGCTGATGATGCCTTGGACAAGAGACCGCGTCCGCGTAGCAGATTCGAGTGTGGACACGAAGGAACGGTCGATCTTGAGGGAGTCGACCGGGAAGTGGTTCAGGTAGGAGAGCGAGGAGTAGCCGATCCCGAAATCGTCGATGGCAACCTCGATGCCTTGCGAGCGTAGTATCCGCAGCGTTGCTGCAGCCGACTCGACGTCTTGCATCATGACACTCTCGGTGATCTCCACTATCAGGCTTGTGGGTGGGAGATCAGCGGTACGCAATGCTTCCTCGACCTCTCGAACGAGCTGGCCTCCTTGGAACTGACGGGCGGATAGGTTCACGCATATGCTCAACGGCTCGCCGTGAACCGGGGATTCTTGCCAGCGCCGGCCTTGGCGGCACGCCTCCTGCAACACCCAGCGCCCGAGGTCCACTATCAGACCTGTCTCTTCGGCAAGGGGCAGGAACTCCTCCGGAGCGATCAAACCGCGCTGCGGATGCTGCCATCGCACCAACGCCTCCATCCCGATCGGTCCACGATGGCTGGCCAGCGGGACCAGTGGCTGGTAGTGCAGCCTCAGCTCCCCTTGGTCGATGGCGCGCCGCAGGTCGCCTTCTCCGGCGAGGCGACTAAGAGCCTCCTCGTCCATGTCATCGTCGAACAGCTTGTGCTGGCCCTTTCCAGCATCCTTGGCTTTGTACATCGCGACATCGGCCCTGCGCAGCAGGTCGTCCGGGTGCGGTTTGGTTGTCCCGCTGAGTGCGATTCCGATGCTGGCCGAGACGTAGACCTCGCGACCCGACAGCACAAACGGCTGCCGCAGAATTTCCGCTATGCGTTCCGCCAGCCGGGTCGGTGCCCCGCTGTTGACCACGTCCTCCAGCAAGATGGTGAACTCGTCGCCGCCGAGCCGCGCGACTGTGTCGACCGGGCGCAAGCACCCCCTCAGCCGTCCGGCCAGGGCAATGAGCAACTGGTCACCGGCTGTGTGCCCCAGGCTGTCGTTCACTACCTTGAGGTTGTCGAGGTCCATGAACAGCACTGCCACGCCACCATCACCGCGCTCGGCGCGGGTCAGCGCATGCTCAAGTCGGTCATAAAACAAGGCGCGGTTCGGCAGACCGGTGAGGGCGTCGTGCAGGGCCTGATGTGCGAGTCGATCTTGCAATGCTCTTCGTTCGGTGACGTCATGCATCGCCACCACCGCCCCCAGCTTGCTGCCGGAGTCGTCATAGAACGCCTGCCCATTGGCCATCAGCGTGCGCCGCGTGCCGTTGTCATGGACGATGACCATCTCGGCGTCGCGAACGAGCTCACCGTTGAGCGCACGGAACAGGGGGATGTCGTTGGTGGCCAGCTCCATGTGTCCATCGGACCGGTAGAGACCGTACCGGTGAGCCCACCCGTCAGGACGGATCGGCGCCGCGTCATGCCCGTGGAACTCATGCGCAGCTTCGTTAAACATCGTGAGCTTGCCTTCGGCATCGCAGGCCACGATTCCTTCCGTCAGGCTGTTGAGCATCGCGCGGTAGAACTCGCGCTCTTGGATCAGCTCTTTCTCGGCCCGCCTGCGACCCGTGACGTCTTGTGCTGTGCCGACCAGCCGGGTGAGCGCTCCTGTCTTGTCACACTGCGCTCGTCCGACGGAAAGTAGCAGCCGCTCGACGCCGTCGGTACGAATGATTCGGTGCTCGAGGCGGAACCCCGACTTGTCGTCGATTGCCGCCCTGATCGCCTGAGCCACCGTCGCACGGTCGTCGGGGTGAACCAGTTCGAGAAAGCCCTCAAGAGTTGGCTGGAGCACGCGCTGATCGTTGAGAAAGATGCGGTGCAACTCGTCTGACAGCGTTACGGCACCCGACGCGATCTCCCAATCCCAGCTGCCCAACCCAGCGATCTGCTGGGCCTGCGCGAGCTGTTCCTCGCTTCGTCGTAGGGCGTCGGCTGCCCGTTTGCTCTCTGTAATGTCACGGGAAACACCAAAGACGCCGACGACAGCACCCTGCTCGTCGAGCAACGGCCCCTTCGTCGTGACGTAGTCGAGCGGCTCGCTCTCGTTGACGTTCAGCGTTTCGTGGTAGGTATGCGTCGCACCAGTCGCCACGATCTCGCGGTCTTGTTCCTCGATGTGGCGAGCCGTCGCGGGGTCTACCAATTCACGAATTTTCTTGCCGATCAACTCCTCCGCATTCCTCCCGAGCAGACGAGCGGCGCGTGAGTTCATCATCAAGTATCGACCCTCGTGGTCCTTCGCATACACCAGTTCGGGGATGCCTTCGGTGACCGCCCTGACCATGCTGAGCGTCGCCTTGCGGTTTTCCTCCGCGCGCTTGAACAGCGTCCGGTAACTGTTCTGGAGTTCGCGCAGGTTCTCCTTGATCTCCCCGCTGACGGTGGCGTCCACGCAGGTGAGCACTATTGCTGGGGCGTCGGGATCGCTGAGCAGACTGGTGCTGGTCAACTCCATGTCGCGAGAAGTGCCGTCGAGATGACGCATCCGGACAGATACCGACAACGGTACCCCCGGCTCCTTGAGGCTGGCCTCGAGCATCGAGGATGCCAGCGCAACGTCACCGGGATGCACGAGGTCGACTGCGCTCCGGCCGAGCTGGGCGGAGGGCTGGTGACCGAGCACGTCTTCGAGGGTCTGGCTCACGTAGCGGACGCGCGCCTCCGGCCCAACGAGCATGGTGACGATCGAAACTGTCGGCCGCCTCAGGGCAGCTTCGGTACCGTTTTGCTCCCCCGGCGTCGCCCGTGTGCCTGCGAGGTCACCAATGGTCATGGCTGTGCACCTTCCCGCGAGGCCAACCAGGCCCACTGCCAAAGTGCGAATTTAGCGGTACGTAACGAGACGCACACCGTAAGTATGCACGCCAGTCAAGGCGCCGCGTATGGCTGTGCCGAGTCTGGGGCGTTGAGATAAGCGCCGAAAGCGGGCTGATTGCTGGCCCGCGTGTCGACCAGCCGTAGCGTGCGCGGCCTCTCCAGGGAGCGCTGGCCCGGAGGAAGGACGCTATCGGCGCGCGACCGCTTGTATTCGTGCGGTGCCGGGGGCATGACTCGACGGCTCGCCGGATCCAGGACGAGACGGAGCGGTCGTCGCCGGAAGCGCGGCTCAAACGAAGGCCCCCTAGCCGTGGTAAGCCGTGCGTTCCGATCGGTTCGGTCCGCGCGGATGCGATCGTCGGCTAAGCCAGAACCTCGGACTCTAGCCGTGCGTAGCTGGTCTCCATCCCGTCGGTCATCCCGGTGGCCAGGATGGCGTCCCAGGTGTCGGCGTCGGGGAAGGTGATCACGAGCGCGAGCAGCGTGCCCGCGGCGACCGGTGTGAGCGTGAGCTCGTGAACGGTGTCCTCGCCCGGCATGCCGAACATCCGCTCGGTGGTCACTGCGCGGTACGGCGGCGCCGACTCGAGCAGCTCGCCCTCGAAGCCGAAGCGGCCCTCGGCGCCGTCGACCGGCTCCCACTCGTAGCGGAACTTCTCGCCGACCGTGGTCGCCACCTCGCAGACCGGCATCGTCCAGCCCTTTGGGCCGAGCAGCCAGCGCTGCAGCAGCTCGGGCTCGTGGTGGGCGCGCCAGACCTGCTCGACGGTCCCCCGGATTACCCGGCTGATCCGCGCTTGGGTGTCGGACAGAATCTGGGTGATTGTGGCCTGTCCGGCGGCGAACGAGGTCATGTCGGCGAGCACCGCGTCCATCTGGCCCATCGCTTCGCGCATGCCCTCCTCCATACCCATCTCGAGTAGTTGCTCGAGGTCGGCCTGGGAGTCGAAGTACGTCGTGGTGGTGACCCGCGAGCCGTCGTCGGTCTCTTCGAAGACGAACTGCATGCGCATCGACGGCAGTTCGGGGTTGGGCTCGCCATCCGGGGTCGCGAACCCGTCGCGGACCTCGAAACTCCTGAGCGGCTCGACCGAGAGCCACTCCCAGTAGCCGCCGTGGGTGTCCCCGTCTGGACCCTTCATCGAGTACGCCGACCGGCCGCCGGCAGCCGCGTCGTGGCGGGTGAAGGTGGCCGGCCAGGTCGGCGGTCCCCAGAGCCGCTCCAGCAGGCGCGGGTCGACGTAGGCCTCCCAGAGGCGCTGTACGCCGGCTGGAAAGTCGGCGACCACGGTCAGGGTGAGGGCGTTGGTGTCGCGGGGAACGGACGTGACGGGCATGAGTCGTCTCCTGGTTCAGTGTTCGGCGAGGAGCGCGTCGAGCTGGTCGATTCGGGAGCGCCAGATCTCCTCGTAGTGGTCCAGCAGCCCCTGGGCCTTACGGATCGTCTCGTGGTCGCCGCGCATGATGCGTGCGCGGGCCGTAGGGCTGCTTGGTCACCAGACCAGCTCCCTCCAGCACAGCGACGTGTTTTTGGACGGCCGCGAACGACATGTCGTACGCCGCGGCCAACTGCGACACCGACGCCTCGCCCGCCATTGTGCGGCGGAGGATGTCGCGCCGAGTCGCGTCGGCGAGAGCCCGGAAGATCCGGTCCACCTCGTCATGGGTCATGCCCAGGATCTGGCGCCACTACTTCATTCGGTCGACGTAGGCGACTACGCGGTTCAGCAAGGCAGTCGCCTGCAGCAGCTCGACCGGTGGCGGAGGGGGATTCTCGGCGAGTTCGTAGAGCAGCGGCGCCGCTTCTGTATTGCCCAACTGCAGGGCCACCTGTGCACATGCGCGGGCTGCGCTACGTACGACAGCCGGGTCGACGGTCCAGATCGCCTCGAACAGCCGCCGCCGCTCCGAGACGGTCGACTGTCCGGGTAGTTCCCAGGCGGTGAGCATCGCGGGATAGGTCGGAGCGTCACAGACGACCACCCACTCCCTCCGCATCGGCGCGTCCTTGGGGAGATGCACAAGACGGATCTCTCCAAGGGACTCGGCGGCATCGGGGAAGTCCGCAAAAACTGTGGTCGACCGGGCGATCCGCGCAAGCTCAGTCCACCGCTCCTCCGCAGCACGGAAGTAGCGTTCCTTCTGGAAGCCACCAAAGATGACCGGCGTCTCGGCGCGAGTGCAGCACTCGTCTTCGAGGGCCCACGACATTGCGATAAGAGTGGACTTCGTTAGCCGTTGCGGCTGTAGGACCGGGTGTCTGCGGCGCAGGACCGCGTAGACCGAGGGCGGTCCTGGGGGGGCCTCGACGGCCGCCTGAATCATCGCGACCTCGGCTATAGCCACCTCCAGGCGTACGCCGGAGTCCCGCCGCCGGATCACCTGGCGCACCAGCTCGACGTCGCCTTCGCCATAGCGGCGGTGACCGCTGTCGCGGCGCTTGGCAACGGGGAAACCGTGCCGGCTCTCCCACGTCCGCAGGGTGGCAGGCTGCAGGCCGGTCCGTTCCGCGAGGTCGCCGATGGTCAGATGCGCCTTTGCGGAGATAGTCGACGCGGTGGGTTGCGTTGAGGGGACTTCATGGCGCATGATGCTATCGTAAACCTAAACAAGCCGTTGAGGAAAGTGTTTAGACTTTCCCGGCTCGACCCAAGGAGACATCCATGACCGAAAGCACCGCCCCCCGCACCGACCTGACCAGCGAGGTTGTCGACTGGACCGACCTCGGCCGCGAGATGTGGTCCTTCCTCACCGGTCGCGAGGCAGCGATCAACTACCGCTTCATCGACATGGCCGTCGAAGTTCCACGCGACACGGGTGCTGAGGCTCCGCGAGCGACCTGGAAGCTCAACGGCACCCTTCAGGTCACCACCAAGGACAACGCGAGCTCGGCCGAGCGTGTCGGCTGACCCCATGGCGCCATCTCTCACCGTCCACGCCGACTTGGAGTTCTCCGTCGAGATCCAAGGTTCGCGAACCGTGACCGGGTTGCTGACTGGTTCCGGTAAGGCGTTGGAGCTGCGGGTTAGCCACCCTTTTCTCTTAGCCGGACGGTCAGACTCGGGCGCGATCCGCGGTCTCGCCAAGGGGCTCGCGGACAGGGGATTGTCGATCAGGGTGGTCGCGCCCTCCGGGCCGCTCGTCACCTTAGGGGCGGCGAGGACGTCTTGGCTGCAGCGCCGTGTGACGGGATCGCGGCACATCCGCATCGAGCGCGCGACTGGACTTTGGTCGTTGGTCCGCGGCCGTAACCAGGCCCCCAGTGGAGGCGCTCTGCCGTCCGCTGAGCTCGCACCGCCTCCGACGCTGTTCCCGGTCGCCCCAACAATGGTGCGGCGCTCCCGCCGGCACGTGACGACCACGCATGATCCGCACCGGGGCGGGAATCCGCGGTTGGTCATGCCCGTCGGGTCGTACGCGATGGCGGACGATCGCCCAAGGGTATTCCCGCTGCGGAACGATGTCACCACCATCGGCGGGAGTGCCGACTGTAACATTCAGTTGCCCGGGCTGGAGCCGCTGCACGCCGAGGTACGGCACGACGACCAGGACGAGTTTGTGCTGGTGCGAGTCGGCAGCGCTGATACCACCCGTGTGCACGGTGCGCCGGTGGACAGCGCGATCCTGCGGACCGGCAGCGGGGTTGATCTCGGCCGGTGGCACTTGTCATATTTCCGTGAGGAGTACGCCGATCACGGGAGGCCGTACGGGGGTCGCATCGGTGGCGAACTCGGCCACCAACGGCCCCAGCCCAGCCGGGATCGGCCACGCCGACAGGTCGAGGAGGATCGGTGAGCTCGGGAGGGGAGATCCTGGTCGCGGGAGCTTCCGGATTCGTCGGTAGACGACTTTGTCCGGCGCTCACGGCAGCTGGCCACGAGGTACGGGCGATGACTCGGAACCCCGCCAACTACCAGGGGGTTGGCGAAGCGGTGCACGGAGACGTGCATAACGCCGCGACGTTGCCCAAGGCCCTTGACGGGTGTCGGGCGGCCTACTACCTGGTGCATTCCCTGGACTCGAAGGACTTTGAACGACTGGACGCAGAGGCCGCTCGAGCGTTCGGCAGAGCGGCCTCCGAGGCCGGGGTTCAGCAAGTTATCTATCTCGGCGGACTTGGCAGCGACACGGATCGGCTGTCCTCGCATCTGCGCAGCCGACGGGAGGTCGAGGGTTTACTCGGCGGTGCTGGGGTCCCGGTCACCGTGCTGAGAGCCGGCATCATCGTGGGAAGTGGCGGCATCTCGTGGGAGATAACACGGCAGTTGGTGGATCACCTTCCCGCGATGGTGACGCCGCGCTGGGTGCGCACCAAGACTCAGCCGATTGCAGTGGCCGACGTCGTGCGCTATCTGGTTGGAGTGCTCGACGAGCCCCGGTCGAAGGGACAGGTCTTCGAGATCGGCGGCCCTGAAGTGCTGGAGTACGTCACCATGCTGCGCCGGGTTGCCCAAATCAAGAAACGTCCGCTTCTGATCGTTCCGGTCCCGCTGCTCAGCCCCGGCTTGTCGTCTCGCTGGCTGGCACTTGTTACCGATGTCGACACCCAGGCCGGTCGGTCACTCGTCGATTCCATGGCTAACGAGGTGGTCGTCCGCGACGACAGCATCAGTTCCATCGTCCCCTTCGAGGTCATGGGGTACGACGAGGCGGTCCGCGCCGCACTACGGGAGCACGACGAGCGGAAAGCCACGCGATGACGCCTTCGGGCAACACTGGGTGGCAGCAGCGGGCGCGAGACGGGTTCGGGCAACGGCTGCCAATGTCGATCATGCACGTCGTGCCGATCGAGCATTGCGAGCCTGCGGCGGTGGTCCGTGAGAGGCGACGCATCGTGGCCGGAGTCTCTCTCCTCGGCACCGGGCTGCTCGGGATGTCCTTTTCGGCGAGGCCAGGCTCCAAGGAGTTCTACGGGCTCACGGCCGCGGTGGCGGCCACTTGGACCGCAGGAGGGTTGCTGTCTGGGCCACTGCACCTCGGCTGGATTCAGGGCCGCGACCAGCGCCTGCGCCGGCCGATCTTCACACCGGTCGCAACTGGTGTGGGGGCCTTCGGCTTCTTCTATGGGTGCGCGTTGGTGGCGCGCAATATCCCCCCTCTCGACCGGGCGATCAGCAACGTTTTAACGTTCGCTGAGGAGGGCAGCAGTCCCCTGAACGTGGCAACGACGATGGTCAACGGTCTGGGGGAGGAGGTGTTCTTTCGCGGCGCCCTCTATGCGGCACTGGACGCTAACCGGGCGGTCATGGCTTCCACGGCCGTCTACACCTTGGCGACAGCATCGACGCGAAACCCAGCCCTGATGCTCGCGGCCGGGGTGATGGGCACACTCTTCAGTCTGCAACGGCGTGCCTCTGGAGGTCTGCAGGCACCACTCCTCACCCATCTGACGTGGTCGGCCCTGATGGTGCGCTTTCTTCCACGGCTGTTCCAGCGCGCACGGAGCACCGACCTTTCCGCGAGGATCAACCAGCAAGGCGATAGAACGCCACTCGCCAAATTTGACGAGACAGGCAAGCAAGCCTCGACAGGTAGATGAGTGCGGGGGCAGGCCGGGAGCCGACGAGTTCAGGCGACGAAGATGCAGAACGGGTGGCCTGAGGGGTCCGCAAGGACGTAGAGCGGCTCGTTCGAGTCATCCGTTCGGTCTAGCAGCAGCTTCGCTCCGAGGGACTCAGCCCGCTGCCGCTGCAACTCGTTGAGACTCGAAACCGTGAAGTCGAGGTGCATCTGCATCGGGACGTCATGCGTGGGCCACGTCGTCCGTTCCAGACGCTCGACCGGTACTGCAGTCCCAGGAGTCGCCGATAGAACTCGGCAAGTGCCTGCCCGGGCGTCGGTAGTGTCGAGAGCGGTGTGCAGCAGTTGGGGGTGCTCAGTAGCCGAGATGCCGGAACTTGCGCCGGGCGGTCACCGCCGCCCCGATCTCGTTGCGGGTCATCTGCCCCGTTGGCAAGCGCCTCTCGGACCGCCTCCCGAAGCAGTGGCCAGTCGGATGGCGTCAGGCCTGTAGAGGCTCTGCCAGCTGGGGAGCTCCCACATCCGACTGGCGGCCCGTAAGGTACACGCCACCGTCCTCGGGCGTCAGCAGGTGGGTGGCGCCGCGAAACGCAAACGTCTTGATGATCCGGCCCTCGGCCAGGGCGTGAGTGACCTGGGCCGGCGCGTTCCTCGGTAGTGAGTTGGTCGCGTTCGTTCACATTGTCTCGGACGGAGGTGTACACGGCTTCCTCCTTGACACGGTCGTGCATCCATGTCACCAACGCAGCGGTCTGGGTAGGGCTGTAGTCGCTGCAGCGGCTGACCGAGCAGGAGCGGAGGGGTGCGAGTGGCTCCACGTGGACTACGAGCCGCGCCTGGAATCGTTCTACCGCGATGCCTGCGGCTTCGGAACAACAGCAGCCGGACTCCGCCGTCTGGGCTAACGCACGCTTGGGCACTTCGCCCCTCTGCAGATACGAAAGTTTGCTGCGCCGGAAACGCGGTCCGAGCCCGACCAGCGCCGCTCGCGGCGGAAAGGCGCACCGATCCCAGCTCGGGTCGCGGTTGGCAGACGTCCTGCCTGACACTGACCTCGATGTCCGCGACTCCTCCTGACGCAGCCGTCGACAGGCTGCGAGGTCGAAGTTCACAAGTGACGAGTCGCACCTGTGCCCCTAGGCCCACCCGCACGCACTCGGCATACGAATTCTCGCAACAATCCCGATGCGAAAGCATGCGAGCATCGGTAAGACTCCTCGCATGCTCGCCGACCTGTGGCCGACCTACGCCCTGCGGATCCGGACGCCACGACTCTGCCTCCGCCTGCCCGATCTCGATGAGCTCGCCGCTCTCGCAGAACTCGCCGGCCGCGGCGTGCACCGCCCAGACGAACGGCCGTTCCTGACGCCGTGGACCGAGGGCACCCCCCATGAGCGGTCGCAGATCGTGCTCCGCGACCACTGGTCGCAATTCGACAGTTGGCGTCCGACGGACTGGTGCCTGGGCCTTGGCGTCTTTTTCAACAGTGACGAACCCGTGGGGATGGTCAACCTCCGTGCGCGCGACTTCCGGGTCTTGCGAGAGGTCTCAACCTCGTCCTGGCTCGGACTCGAGCACCAGGGCCAGGGCATCGGCACCGAAGCACGGACCGGCCTGCTCGTCCTCGCCTTCGACCATCTCGGCGCAAGCCACGCAACGACCGAGGTCTTCCCCGACAATCACGCCTCGCAGGGCGTCTCCCGCAAGCTCGGCTACCGACCTGACGGTATCTCGCGCGACGCCCGAGGAACAGAGGCTCTGGTGTCGGATCGCCTGCGCCTCACCGCCGACGACTGGGCCGCCGGGAGAAACACGCCCGTCACCGTGGAGGGGATTAGCGAGGCGCGAAGCATGTTTCTCGGCTGACCGCATGGACGCAAGTGGGTCAGTTCCCGAACTCACAGGTTCGTCAGCGCTCAGCGTAGGGCTACGCACGTCAGTTCCCACCGCTGGACCCTTCAGTATTCGTGAACTCACGGGAGGACGCGTCATACACCTCACGGGCTCACCCGCACCAGTGTGTTCGACGTCGCCGGACGGACCCCCCATTCTCATCCACCAGGGCAGCGTGACGAAGGAACGCAAACCGTTACACCTCTTGCATCTCGGCTGGTGACAACGCTTGATGTCGCCGGTTTGAGAACCAGGTGGTCAGAGGCTGAGAACGAGGCGGAGGCCGCCGTCGACGTCGTGCATCAAGTAGCCGGGTAACTCCCCGACAGCTGCAGTGTCGTCAAGGTCGGACTTGTCGAGCGTGACGACGGCTGTGACGTTGACTGACGAGTCCGTGGGTAAACCCGAGGCGCTCGCTGGCACGAAGACGTTACCCGGCATGGTGGCGCTCGCCGTGTTCGACGTGATGACGACCGCAAGAGCGGTCCTCAGGCCACTGGCGTTGTAGGCGTCCTCCTGGACGACGAGGACTGGGCGTCGCTTCGCCGGAGTGCTTCCTCGAGGCCCACCGAGGTCCACCCAGTAGATCTCGCCACGGCGGATCACCAGTCACCTTCGCTGAGGCGACGACGACCTGCCTCAACCGCGACTACGGACGCCTCCTCGTCGTAGTCGGGAAGGTCGAGGACCTGGTTGATCTGTTGCGTCAGCGACTCCAGCGAGAGGTCGTCCAGGTACCGTCGCAAGGCCGTGCTGACGAACTCAGAACGACTGATGCCGAGATCTTTGGCACGCTTCGTGGCGTCGGCAAAGATGTCGTCGGGAACCGAGATGGCCGTCTTCATAAAGCGAGTATAACTCGGTATTACCGCAGGCTTAAGATCCATGGGCTCTGTCCTTGTGCTCTCCCCGTATCTCTGTCGCGCGGCCTGGCGGCTGACCCCGAGGGCGCGGCCGATCTGACCCCAGCCGACAACCTGCCCAACGAGCCGTTGCACCTCCTCGTCCACGGCCGCCGGTGCGTTCAACCCCAGATCAGCGAGATGGACGAGATACGCGGTCGCCCGGGACGGTGGCATGAGCGGCTTCCGGACTCCGCTCCGGTGAACTCTTCATCGGCGTTGACTCACCAACGCCGCCGAGGCGCCTGATGTGCTCAGTGCATCCGTCGTTGATGGCGACGCCGCTAGCTGCTCATGGTCCGGTGGCCGGAACGACCTTGAGCCGGCACCCGGAGGATAGTTGCCGCCCGCGGGTCGCTGACAGCAGCCGCGATGGCGAGAAACGGAGTCGTACTGCCACGTAGCGGCACGACACTCCGACATCAAGATGGTTTTCCAACCCCCGCAGGTCGCCGACCCTGCGCAATTACTAGAGCGGGTGACCGGGATCGAACCGGCATGGCCAGCTTGGAAGGCTGGGGCTCTACCATTGAGCTACACCCGCGTACGTCGCTGGCCGCCGCACTTGACGCCTCGGACCCTGCGGTCAGCGTGCGCCGTACATGGTGTCATGCCGACCCCGACAACAGCCAACCTCCTTGATTCGTCCGTGTCGCCGCTCCCAAGAACCGCGCAAAGACAGACGACGGCCACCCTGTGACAGAGGTCAGTCGAAGCGCGCGGGATGTAAAGAAAGGGTCACCAGGTGACGTTTCGTTTACGTACGACCCTGGCGACGGCAAGGCGTCCGAGTTGGGACCGCGAACCGCGAACGTCGCTGGTGCGTGGCATCGGCAAGGTGTCGGCGACCGCACAGGTCGGCGTACGTCGATGAGACGCCTACGGTGGCATTCGTCTAGACTCAGCCGGTGCACTCCGGGGCGTAGCGTAGTGGCTAGCGCGCCTGCTTTGGGAGCAGGAGACCGCAGGTTCGAGTCCTGTCGCC
>JAABUS010005315.1_pt1 | contig 17113 bp, 16 predicted proteins | sample 5560161 | NCBI WGS metagenome assembly JAABUS01 (sample SAMN10711885, study PRJNA513376) | rock metagenome | isolation source: Antarctica rocks | place: Antarctica: Victoria Land, Trio Nunatak nord | collected 2016-01-04
CGACCTGTATTTGCTCTGATCTCGATCAATGTATCAGAATGCTCGACTCCCAATGCCTTCTTGCGTCCTTGTAACGCTCGCTGATTCATCTCCTCCGCCGCCTCGTATTTGCCCTGGTCTCGTAGTATCAATGCCAGGTTGCTGACGCTGTTTAATGTATCAGGATGCTCGACTCCCAATGCCTTCTCGCGTCCTTGTAACGCTCGTCGATTTATCTCCTTCGTCGCCTCGTATTTGCCCTGATCTCGTAGTATCAATGCCAGGTTGCTGATGCTGCCTAATGTATCGGGATGCTCGACTCCCAACGTTTTCTCATATCCTTGTAACGCCCGTTGATTCATCTTCTTCGCCGCCTCGTATTTGCCCTGGTCTTCTAGTATCAATGTCAGACTGCTAACGCTGGCTAATGTATCGGGATGCTCGACTCCCAATGCCTTCTCGCGTCCTTGTAACGCTCGTCGATTTATCTCCTTCGTCGCCTCGTATTTGCCCTGATCTCGTAGTATCAATGCCAGGTTGCTGATGCTGCCTAATGTATCGGGATGCTCGACTCCCAACGTTTTCTCATATCCTTGTAACGCCCGTTGATTCAACTCCTCCGCTTCCTCGTATTTGCCCTGGCCTTCTAGTATCAATGCCAGGTTGCTGACGCTGGCCAATGTATCAGGATGCTCGACTCCCAATGCCTTCTCGTGTCCTTGTAACGCTCGCTGATTCATCTCCTTCGCTTCCTCGTATTTGCCCTGGCCTTGTAGTATCAATGCCAGGTTGCTGACGCTGGTCAATGTATCAGGATGCTCGACTCCCAATGCCTTCTTGCGTCCTTGTAACGCTCGCTGATTCATCTGCTCCGTCGCCTCGTATTTGCCCTGGTCTCGTAGCACTGATGCTAGGTTGTTGACGCTGGCCAATGTATCAGGATGCTCGACTCCCAATGCCTTCTCGCGTCCGTGTAACGCTCGCTGATTCATCTCCTCCGCCGCCTCGTATTTGCCTTGATGCCAAAGTACGGATCCCAGATCTGAGATTGCGGTAAGTGTAAGTAAGTGGTCTGGTCCTAGACCTTCGTCGAGCCGGCCCAATGCGGTTTGAATGAGTTCTTGCGCCCGATTGTATCTACCTGTTGCTTCGGCTAACCGCGCAGCAGGCAAGATGATTGCGGCCCAGAATTCCCAGTCATGCTCAATAATCGGTATATACTTCAATGCGACCTCTGCATGCGGGAACAATCTTTGAACTCTTCCCCAGTCAACGTATGAATTGCTAGGGAAGGCTGCTGACAGTATTTTAAGATATTTGAGCTTCCAAATATTCAGTTCGCCGCGCGTGTTCAACCATCGCTGCATGAACAATTTGACTAGTCGATGTATACTGAAAGAGTCGCTGTTGCTCTCGATGACTAAGAGAATATAGCTTCTTAAGATTGTTACGTCGTTCCTGAAAGCCTGGTCAAGCTCGTCCTTTGATTTGGCGCTTGGCTCGAAGTATTCGTTAACTACGTAGTCCCGAACCAGATAATCTGGTATATCATCGTGGTCAAAAAGACTCATCAGCGCCAGAAGTCGTACAAGAGACGGTGTCTTTATGTAGAGATGATCAATAGAGGCTTGTAAGGTCTTGATAGCTGAATTGAGAGCAGTGAGGTCCCTTCGAAGATCGGGAAAGTCCGCATCGATGAACGGCTCACGAGCTTTCGAGAATGCAGTCATGTATTCCCTCACTGTCAGTGTGCCTTGGCTCAAGTATGCTGCAGCTTGGCTAATTGCAAGTGGTAAGTACTCAAGCTGTTTAGTAAGTCGATTCACATCGTCCTGAGTGCATATCTCACTGAATCTCGTCGAGAACATTCTTGAACTCTCATGTACAGACATTGGTCAAACGGTGATTATGTTCTTGTTATTTCCAACCAGTCTGAAGGCAGCGCTCCTGTTCCGAGAGGTGATCAAGACCAATTCGTTCGAAGTCTGAGGAAGATACGTGAATAGCGGTAAAGGGCTTTCGCTCCAGACTTCCTCTGCGTCTGTATATCTGTCTTTGAATGTATTTTCGAACAAATTCTCATCGTCAGCATTGTCAAGAATTATCAGTCAGTCATCGTTGATCTCATATCGTAGCCAGTTGCAGACCAGCCGAAAGACATTGATTCCAGAATTTCGCTGATTTGGGATTTGCAGCACATTGGCTATTGTATTGTAGCTCTGCTCGAGTCTGGATTCAGTACTCGCGTTTATTCAAAATACTGGTCGTTGAGAATAGCATTTTCCGAACCTGTGGTCGAATTCAATTGCAATTTGTGTCTTTCTGAATTTTTCGATTTGATCAGTACAGCCTCAGACGAAGGGCGAGGCTCACTGCCGACATTTCACTCGATGCATGATTGACTCACCCGACTTCACTCATTCCCACCAAGGCAAGTCGATTCTGAAAATTGAACGTTTGACGCAGCTCATTCAGAATCATTTCACGTTCAACGAAGTCATGATCTTGACCGAAAGGGATCGTAAATATAGTCGGCTTTGACTGCGACACATTGAATTCAGGGTTGATTGTAGGAACAGCAGGCTTCGACTGCATCACAGTGGATTCAGAGCTGCATCGTTCCACAATTATTTGCGCACATCGACGAAGCTCAACACGCACGTCTTCCTGTTTCAAGTATCTCATACACTCTTTTTCAATACGCTTCAGGGTCTTGTAGATGGTTTTTTCTTCTCTTTTCTTCATCTTTCAGGTATCTAGAGAGATGCCTTTGAGTTCAGGGTTCATAGTGAATCGAAAGTAGTTCAATTCTGATCTCTGCGTCATCTCTAACAGTGTGTTGTGAACGTTCTGCGTCTGGGTAATGAGGCGCGCTATAGCAGATATAACAACCTTAAGATTTGAGCCTGCAAATCTTTGGGTTTGTGTGCTCTGGCCTGACTCGATGCTGATGATCAATGATCTAGAGAGCGATTCTTTACGGGCGGAACCTTCTTGGGCACTTCTGATCTCACAGAAAGTCTCGAAAGCGGGATTGTTGGTCCCGAGGTTCCCATCTACGTAGGATTTGTCTTCGATGGTAATTGGCGAAAAATACATCGGGGCTGCACATGTTGCTCGTGCGACTTGCCATAAGGGAACAACTGCAGCTGCTGAAGGTTTCGCACCTGACTGGATATCACCATATGTTTCGTAAGAGCGAAAGATGTGAGGGCGACCGTCTTCAGAGTCGATGCTGTTTGCGATGACCGCTCTGTTCTTGATGCGTAAGCAAGACAGTACTTCTACAAGACTCGTGACTAATACGTTTTACACTTGCTTGCAGAGGATGCGAACAAGTCTCGCTTTCATTTTATGTCTTCGGAACTTGAGTCAAAAGTTCTGAGGACCGTTCGAGTTGCCTGTGCGAGCTGTTGAGCGCTGTACTTAGAATCGTACAGACTCGCAGAAGCGCTATGTAGTCAATTGGGATGGTGAAATAGAGCATCTTCGTATTTTCGAAATGATTCAAGGCATTCATCCTCTGACATTCCTAGACGACTCAGCATGATGGCAATCAGACTTATTTGTGAGCGATTGAAGTAGTACTATGTGATCTGAAACACTTGGTGACTTATCCGCCACTGCTAGACTCAAAGATGTATTCGAAGACGGTTCCTGACCGAATTACAGATGGCTCACTGGCTTCAAACGATATGTTAGATTTGATCGTGGTATGGAGATCCGAAACAGATCTTGCGATGAATTCATTGATTTTTTCGAGCACATTATCGAACGGACCTCGTTCATCAACGCTCGTATTATGAGGATACTCGAGTAGCTTCTCACCCCATCTTCGTCTGTCTTTCATCAATATAGGTACTTCGAGTATCGACCTGTTGAAAGTGAAGATTATAACGTATCAATACTTAACACAGACCTCTGAGCAGAGTTCCTGGTCGCGCTCGACAGCGCGCGCTCCACGTCTTCTGTCGTCATGTCAATGATACTCTTCTGAATATCTGTCTTCTGAGAATTCAGCTCTAGCAGAGATTGCTCAATGTCGATGACAGTCTCGCCTAAGTCCCGAATGTTCAATACATTCAAGAAGCCTGATATTTTCAAAGCGATCGCCTCTATTTCAGTGAACGTTGCACGCAAGCTGTTTACGACGGGCATTCGGTGGTCGTCAATGACTCGCAGGACATCATGAGCTTCGAGATCCCGCGTTGCGAATGATTTCAACTTCGACGTGAGATTCTGGCAGATCAAATCTCTCGCTCATATGCGCAGCTGAAAGACGAAGTCATCGAGTCGTCGAACGGCACCCTCGAGGTCGCGACGCGCCGTATCATCTTGCGCACGCTGAGTATGTTTTTCGAGCGCTTTGATTGTCTCAATGATGGTTTGATCTAATTTTTCAAGGACTTCGTCAAATCGATCCGCAAGAGATTTCTTGCCGACAAAGTTCTTGATGGCCTCAGGGAGTACTTGCATCATGCAGTGTCTTCGAGTTCTATCTTCTGAAAGGCTTTGCTAATGAATGCTTTCTCACGAGCAACGCACTTGGTGCGAGGCACGGATATCTTACTGAATGCGAGGAACGTCGCTAACGTACGGTCAAGCCTGAGAGGGATCATCATCTACGCGCTGAAGACAGAAAGCAGTCGTTGTAAATATAACAGGAAAGTAATAATTGTGACATCGACAAGATGCCTGAGATCATTTTGTCAGCTGATGCTTTCATACCTGCGTTTGCATTAGCTATATGCACTTGATACGGCGCTTTACGCAATGAAGTTCAGCTGGTATATGATGACATCCAAGCAGCTAGATTCTTTGATCGAGATGTCGTGGTAATGGCCAAAGAGCTGTTGAGACAAAAGCGTGCAATTGAGGACTGAAAGACGAAATGGCTGATTCTCGAGAATATTTCATATTCAATGTATCTAGAATTTTGAGGTGAGGTAGAGTATTGTGGAATTCAGGCAAAGCTCAACAACATGGTCATCAACTGCAATTTGACAGAGAAGAAATTGAAGAAATTTACGAAGCTTGAAAAGGATAGATGGATCAATATGTCGAAAGTAGGGAAACGGTTAAGATTTATCAGCATGAGGAAAGATGATATTCAGAAGCTGATGAACAGCATTGTCAAAGATATCGAAGGAATTCGCAGCTCAGCCAAAGTCGAATGGCTACGCAATGAGTACAGGCGGAAGGACACATTCGACTTCAAACACGTGTATCACGCTGGTGTCATTCATCTTATCATCTCGATAGTCATGCGAACAAGAGACGACGCAAACGCGCTTCATCGCTTCTGTAAGACTGTTCAAGGCAATGCAAGTCTAGATCTGAATCTTGACATCTTTGACCAGTGAAGTTCTATACTTGCTACTCAAGCCGAGTCTCTTGCGCCTTCTGCAGCCGCTTCTAGGGAAACATGCGCTGTCGGGATTGCTAAAGCAGCAAAGAAGGGCCGTTTGAGGTGGAAGATCTTGAATCAGAACTTCGCGACTGGAAATCTAGAAAGTGTTCGAATGCAGGTGAAAAAAGCGAAGCTACCGAGTTTCGAATGTCCTGTGACATCAGTCGCTGTAACGCTTGTTATGCAAGGCAATGCGAAGAGAAGCCATTTCACGAGCTCAGGCACCTGCTTTAGTATCGAGATGGCCGCGATCCCGAATCAGTCCAGCCCAGAGCCTCGACAAACGTTACGACACATTCTCTTTGCGATCAGCCTTCCTTCCTTTGCAGATGAGAATCTCTTGAGAGAAGTTTCGAAGTTCAGGGTTGCGTTTGAGTTGGCGCAGGCCTGTCTTTTGCTTCTTCGGACCTCATGGTTTTCGGACATATGTAGTTGCCAAATTCGATGTGCGCGCTCATTCTCAGCTTCATTTCAGTTCATGTACAATTTTGGACTGCGAACGAGCGTTGTTGACCACGAAGCCCCTAGATGGAGAACGACTATCATGAACAACTGCTGAGGGTTTGTCGAGGAGAACAGCTGGAACTTCTTGACTCGACCATTGCGTCGATTTGGCCTTCTGCTGGTTGAGATCATTCTCGGCACACCAATTCTTTGCATCACGAGTAATCGACAGAGCATCATCGAAACCATTACTTTTGTGGAAGATCGCTCTCCCGACCTGGTAAGACGCTCAGAGACCATTGATCAAGTCTTGAATCGTGTATACATCGCGTTTAGCCGGAAACAAGCTGCTCGAAAGGCTGTGCGATATTGTCTATTCACAGTCTATTCAGAGGCTTCAATGAACGACGATATGAAAACGCTCTTGACTGAGTTATACACTGATGTTGTGACTTCGTAAGTAGATCTTACTTTTCCGCCACTGCGACGCAGATGACAGTGCTGACAGATTATAGGCTGCAAGATTATTATGATGACCTTCTTGATGATCATTTACGGCGAAGGAGACAGGTTGAAAGCGGACGACGAGGTGCTCGAGAACTATAGAAGATGCCTATAAAGAGAGTTAGCTGTGATATCGGGAAATTTTGAAGTGCAGACCCCAACTTCGACGTGAAGCTTGTACACGGTCGTGAAACGAAGCTTCGAAGTCTACGCAGTAATGTTTCAGACTTTTTACACTAGACTGAACTCGAGCCCTTCTTCTGAGTCTTTTGAGCTGACTGCCGTTGAGGCCAAAAATTACGTCCTTAGCCGCTAATCATGTTCATTCAAGCGTTACAGCAATTTATGTTTGAGAATCTCAACAGTCTGCATTATGATACTTACTATTATCACAACTGTTCCCTTCGTCGTTCCAAGGCTGTCCAAAATCTACAACGACATTATGTACGCTGAGACTAGAATGTTAACAATTCAAAGCGACCGTACATAAAGCCGCAATTCCGCCTATATCCTACGCCAGAGAAATATCTCTGAAGTTCGACGCTAATCTTGTCGATCGCACTGCCGTAGCCCGGGACTCAGTCCTTCCTACAATCTGTGCGGTCTACCTCTACCTTTCTCTCCCTCGAAGCCTCTACGCTATGGCCGAACTCACTCGCCTCCCCGACTCTACCCTTCCCACCACGTCTCCTGCCGGCGACGAGATTATCAAGCCATGGTTAACTCCTCAGAACAGAGAGACTTCGAGCTCGGAGGCGAACTTCTCAAGCCAAGGGATAACACTGATAACGACGAACAAGATGAGGAAGGTGAGGAGGTGAAGAGGAAGAAGAGGGAAGACGAGAGGGAAGACGAGAGACAAGGCCGGGCGGAGAAGGGCGAGATCGCAGGGGATAACAGCGAATCTAACTCGCGGGGCAGTCCCAGTCCGGAGCGAGGTCACAACGATTGATGATTGAATTATATCCTTTGAGCGTCCCTTTAGCTGCCCAGAAATCTCTCTCTCTCTCTCAACTGATTGCCGTAACATTTTGGGCGATATCTTCTGTGGGGAAAGCATTGCTGCGAGCGAAAGTAACTGGGCTGTCCCCGGCTCTGTTTGCATAATATATTCAAAAGATATCCTCCATGTTTGAAAGACCGAATCAGGAGTCCCCCACTGCCTCCTAGGATCTTGTAGCTCATAGCTTAGGAAATGTGTGAGGTTCTGCCGATCCTTACCAAGCGCTTCGAGGTACTCTTGCGTCCTGTAGTCATTCGATTACACCGCATGAATGCGGCAGCTTGCGCGATTGCTGGCGGTAAAGCGAAATCTGTGCCGTTTTTTAGAATTCGCCGAGAGCCTCATCAAAATTGAGTGTAAATCTTCAAATAGTGCAGAATTCGTATAACACACAAGTGGCTATCCGACATTAGTATTAGAATGGAGATACTCCATTTACCCTGAGCTTCTATACTTTCCTGGTAACACCGCGATCGGTTGATTGAGTACATGAGACGGGAAATGTCTTCTATGTGAATGAATGCGATGATGATGAAGTCTAGATACTTTCGGCATTCTTTAGTTTGGTGGCGTGGATTACGTTCCCTTCAACTCCCAGCAACCATAGATTATTTGAGACCATTCGAGCCTGCAATTCGGGCTACTACCAGCAGACCGTTGACAGGAAGAGCAACTTCCCATTTACTGAAGATCTGTATGGCCGACCTGAGAGCTGATGGGTCCCCCATGTGGTAGTTTGGTCGACGACAGCAAACTGCGGTGACAGCCTTTGGGCTAAACGGCTACGATACACAGTCAACGCATGCCATCAAGGCGGAATATGGAACACCATCTCGACCTATGTACCAGATACCATCTTTCTCCTCTCAGATACACCGCGGCGGCGAGTCTCCTGATTCGCAGGTTAGCAGCGCAGCCACTAGTGCGCAACGAGAGCACTCCCTACATATTTACTTACCCCGAGGCCTTCATCTTCCATCTCTTTCAAGTTAAATATCTCTGATTCCTCCGCCGCCTCAGCTTCTGGTTCCTCCTACCTTAAGCAGTCCTCGACCTTAGCCTTCAGACTTGGAGGATATTCCGGGCCCTACCAACGAATCACCCCTTTATGTCAACGCCAAACAGTTTCACCGGATTTTGGAGTGACGCGTTGCGAGACAACAGCTCGAAGAAAGGTTGAAATGTACACCGGGGATCCGCAAGCCATACATTCACGAGAGTAGACACAAGCATGCAATGAGAAGACCAAGAGGACCTGAAGGCAGATTCCTGACTCGAGTTGAGATGGAAGAGCAAGAAAACAAAGTCCAAAACGGCACTTCAGATGAATCTCAATCGCCTGAAACGAAGACTAGGCCAAACGAAGTGAAGAGAGAGGTAGCCAAAGAGCGTGTCGTTAAAGCCATACCCAGGCAGCTTGGCGAAGCTGATATAGCGCGGCGAGCGGGTGCTGTCCCCTTTTCGCTGACTGTCAGCGCGGATATCGAATTGGGGGCGGTGCCGCTGCCATTAAGTTCCTCCATACAATCGCTGAGCTTCTCCACAGTGTCCCTTGTGCATGGTACCTTTGAGGAAAGGTACGGCGCAGAAAACATCTAAAGTTGTTGATGCACGTGATGCTCAGGGCCTATCCTAATCGGGTTAGTCAGGGGTATCTGTTGGTTTAGTTGGCTGAAACCTTCACCTTCATAGAATCTACACACTTTCACCTATCGCTGCTTCAACAAAAGTCAGACGGACCCCAAAGCCTCGGAGCAAAGACCGGATCAAAGCGAAGAACCAGCAAAGCGATGACGACATCATTCTGCGAAGCTGCCGAACTGGAAGAGTTGCACAAGAAGTATTCAAAGCTTGTTCAGGAGCATGATCAGCCTCGACCTCAACTTTTGAAGATTGATACGGCATATATTTCAGCCGTGGTCAAAGAACCATCTGAACTCTTTCCAGGATGATCAGGACAGCATCGGGGGGTCTGTTTCGCCAGTTTCGCGACGTTTGCACATAGCAAGTCTCCAATCACTAGATCCAAACCAATTCTGATCACGAGGTTTGACGAAAGAAACAATGCTCGCGCGAGAAAAGCTGAAGTGTACTTCAAGATCATAAAATGTTTTTCTTCTTTCTTGTTTATATATGATATCCTTTCCCGTCTGCAACAAGAAAGTTGACACCAATCTAACACTTACCAAAAACATTAAACCAAACCCCCCATCTCCGCAGCCCCTAGAACACCGCCCACCCACCTACCTACCTACCTACCTACGCAGTGAAGTACTCCGTACATAAGTGCTTATGCGTAGGTATGCGCACGAATCCCCGCTATCATTTCCACAGCCCAAGACGGCGTTTTTTTCTTGCCTCGGAATCATCTTCGACCCATTCGGCTTGGTCAGAGCATGAGCGTCAACGGGGTCTGCTGCAATCCGTCAGATTATTGTCATTCCGGCATCTACAGATGCGGGGTTTTTTTATCAGAACGACATCTGAATGAAAAACAGTCGTCTCACGTCGACAGTCTGCATTGAGGATATTCAAACATTAGATTATCATCTTACACTCTGACCTACTTTCCAATCAACATATCTCGCGACGAAGTATAGTCCGATTAATCCAAAACATATGGTTGTTGAGAAGCCGTCACAGGATAAACATAGTGACAACCTGATCAAATTCGAAAATCTCGCCCTCAGATCCGCTGGCGCGAACTGCATGACTAAGCCAGCTGGTCTGAGATTCCGAGGCAAGCTTTTTTCATCGGTCAATCCACAGGCTACAGCTGATCGATTGATTCAATGTGCATATCGGCAGATTCACGCCATGCTAACCTCTACCCGCGCAGCTAGTATTCTTCAGGCTGCCCTAGACCCAACAAAGGCTTAGTGTTACTCTTTAGGACTAGCTTGGTCCGAAGCTCGGCTAATACCGACATAGCCCCGAAACTTGCACGGACCGGGGGCTTACCGCTATACAAGTACTACAAAAGGCTGATCAGTGCCCTAGTGGAGTAAGTCCTATCGATAAAACCCACTGGGGTCTTAAGAAATGTGGGTTTGCTGTGCCCCATGTTGGTTTAACTCGCAATTCGAAACCATCGACTTGGCGATCTACTCGTCAGGGTCCACCACTTCTCCGCTTTTGAGGCTCAGATGAAGATCTATTTACGCTCCTGCGCAGACTTTGTGGTATCATCTTCGACCGTGGCTTTCACGTGTCCAGTAAGAGTACCTGGGGTTCAAGTGCATCGGATCGTCAAGGCACTTTTCCATGTGTGCGCAAGATACGCAGGCATAGAGTAGGAGCAGGGAAGTCGAGGTGTTGGATGTCTGTAGTGGAAGCTGCAGTGGGACTTTCATTCCTTCATCATTGGTGGTTGAAGGTTCGCAGCCATGTTGATCTTGTTTCTGTTTCGGGTGTCACGACGTAGCTGTCGAATGAAGAGCCAAGAGAGCATCATTACAACCAGTATTTCCGTCATTGTTCCCAAATTGGTGGAGATATACCTTTTCCAACAGGTGTAGCGAGCTTGCTGATTGCACAACTAGTATCTTCCTTGCGTATGAAACAAGAGCCTTCCATTCCATGGAGCCAACGTCCACAGGGGCAAGTATGCCGCGTTCAGAGCTTCCGCGGCGTCTTGTGCCGATCTTGCACATCGGCGGCACAACATGGAAGCCCGGCGATCGGTGAGAAAGCCTTGGGAGATCGTGACAAAGAGCAAGGTCAAGCTGTTGCCTGGATAGTCGACATGACCGGTTTCGAGGGACTGATACTGCGGCGAGGCAGACGGCGATCTGTTGGTCTGACAGTAGAAGTTTCGATGGTAGATATTGATCATGGGCTCAGGGAGAGTATAAAGCAAGCTTCGTGTCCTTCGTCCAACGATATCAATCATAGTTCAATCATCCAAGGACTCCTTACAATCAAGACAAACATCTTCACCTACAATCACATCCATCAGCCCACCAAGGCTTTGAAACTTTCAAAATCACAACCTCACCAACTCATATCACCATGTACTCCCCGGCCCTCGCCTTCACCTCCCTCACCCTCCTCACCCTCGCCTCCTCCGCCCCCGTCGCCACCACCCTCTCCACCCGCGGCGACACCTGCACCATCACCGGCTACGAAGGCGACTCGCAATCCGTCTCCTACGGCATAGGCGCCACCGGCACCTCCGCCTCCGGCAGCCTCTCCGTCTCCTGCACCTCTGGCCAGAAATGGAGCAACGGCGACCAACTGCCCAACCCCCAGACGGTCAAGGCGTCCGATACCAAGCTCGCGCAGGACATCAACTGGGATCAGAGCTGGAAGACGGGCGGGTATGTGAGCTGTTCGGCGAGTTATGGGGGCGGGGGGAAGGTGGATGGGACGACGGGGAATAATATCCAGCCGGGGGTGGGGGTGACGAGTAGTAGTTCGACGTGTGTGGTTACTTTCGACATTTAGATGTGCGTTGGCGCTGCTGTCGGAGGAAGGATTTTGTTGAATGAAGGAAGACATTCGCCCATGATGGGAGACCGTGTTGATTTTGTTGTACTATACACTCGCTACGAATCCAAAAATCGTTACATTTAGAATCTAGATACCAATCTCATAGACCCCCCTCAAATTCTCGTTGTGGCCTACCTTGACTCTCTTTGTTCGAACATTGCTCTTGGTTATTCTAAGTTGTGCCCTGAATCTCAAACATTGAAATGGAATAGTCAGTCTTCTTGCAGCGGAAAAGCACAAGAGAAGAAACAATCACAGATGGCGCGACAAATAGCAATGAACCTCGTCTAAGGAATCCTTGGTATAGAAAGACCGTGGAGCATGTGTGTTTCTCGCTCTAGTAGCACGGTTTCTACGTGTTCGGCCTCTACTCTATTCTAGTATCATATCAATGAGCTTGATGAAATATTATCTATTTTTTTCAGTGTCGCTCGTCATGGCCTTGTTGATCGATAGCGCCATACTCCAGGCCCTTGCTCATTCATCCCAGCGTCCTCATTTGATATTCTCAGCGTTCATTGTACCGGCTGTCAGAGAGCATCTTTGCGGAGTTCGAAGCAGGTGACGGATTGACCGGGGGGCAGGTGACGGATCGACGTGCCAAGCCGATCGGCGCCGGGGGGTTTGGGAGCGTTACTTGCCCAGGTTCAGTGTACCTACCTTCTGTGCGAGCAACGATCTTCGCAAACGCATCTCTGGTCAGTACGAAGCGATTGATGATACAAATCTAATGGTTTATCGCAATCGAAAGGTGGGTAGACATATCTCCCGTTGCCACCCCACGACAAGGCAGCAATAATTGTTTGTATGCAATACACAACTTTCCCCCCTTTTGGAAAACCAGAAAATTAAAATGTATTACTCGAGTAAGGTACAATCCCACTTCCCATCCGTACTATCATGCACCTTCGCTGTCATAAAATAAGGTAGAGTTAGTTAATCCAATGGATTCCAAGGAATATTTCGATATCCTGAGGTCCCGACCCAAAAATGCCCCCAATTGCCCGTCCGGATGCTTCCTCCGTAAATGCTGCATGCGCCCTCCGAATAACAAAACGGGACAACGTCTCGATCCCTCTCCATCCAATAGGCGTCTGAACCCTATGGATATCGGAGCCGTAGTACGTGAAATTCAGCGATCCATGACTTTCACTTGCCCCGCGACTACCCAAGGTACGACCCAAATTCCTACCTCCCGAACATGGACAGAAAACTCTTCCTTCGTCCCATCTTCTTCTGTACTGTCTCCGCCTTTTTGTCCATCGCACTCTTCTCGGTTGGCATTGCGGGCATTGCGGGCATTGCGGGCATAGGTGGACTCTTTAGCGGAGGACTTGGCGGCTTCTCTGCGGTTTGTGGCAGACTCGTTTCTTGTATGGCGAGTTCCTTGGGTTTCGGCGCCTTTCGGCTTCGACCTCTTCCGAGAGTCATAGCGCTTGGTCGTCTGGTGTCAGACGAGACAGTGCTTGGTCGTCTTGAGTCGGCCACATTGTCATCACCTTTGGTCAAGTGGTCAATTTCGCCAAGGACCGTCATGCCATTTGTGCCAAGGTATTCCTCCCCAATGCCAATAAATCTCACCACGCCTCTGTCTGCAGACACACCGAGTGAATCGGTCATGAAGGCTTGAATAAGAGCGGTGTTCCGCTTGTTCGTCACCGGCTGGATTTGTGAGGGAAGGGCGGTTATGGTGAAAATGTAAGCTGAATCGAATGTGCCAGCCAACAAAAGACAGGCAGAGTGGTCGAGGGTGATGAAAATGGAGGAGGTGGGCCTTTGGTACCGTTGAGAAAGATGCTCGGAGAGACTCTTCAGGAAGATGAATTCGTCTTTCACCTAGTGAAGACCCGTAAGCACGGCTCAACGACCTGGAGTCCCAGTCGGAAAAGCTCTTACAATGACATTAGTCTTCACTTCCGCGGCAATGACGGAATTCTTGTAAACCTTCTCTCGCGGCGAGAGATTCGGTTCGCGATAGGCAAAGACTTCTGTGAAGAATGAGCTCTTCCTTCTTGCAAGATCTATGCCCTCTTGGTCTCGGTGAACCATCGACATGAGCGCGGCGTCCCCGGGAGCGCCTCGGGAAATCCGTCGTGATATCTTCTTCTGGTCGATTAGATCTGGCATATCTGAGACGGGTTGTGACTTGGGCTCATCGTCGTTGAACGAGAACGTTGATTTGGCCGGAGAGATGAGGCCGTTCTCAGGCTTCGACACTTGTAGAGTCTGACCAGCCTGTCGAGGGAACTCGTTGGCTGTAGGTGAAAGCCGCACGGTCGACTTTGGCGACACGGGGCGGGTCTGTGGAGGACGTTGCATAGCTGAGATGAGGGACGTGCGAGTGGTGCAGCCGGGCAAGGCGAGATGCAAGCACAGGAAGAGTTATAAGTCAGGATTAGAGATTATGATGCAGGCATCGACCAAGCAGTGGAAGGGGGTTGTTTAGCAGCAGTGGCTCGTGCACACCGGTCACGCGATCGAGGAATGTGGGTTGTTTCAAGTAAGCAGTACAAAAAGAAAGGCCGTGAAATGATGGAGGACAGTGTCTGCATATATTCTCGTATGGAGAGTCATGACAGACGACAGAGAAAGCACCTTGAGTAGGGTAAGGTAGATACCTTAGGGTCAGTTAGTACAACACCATCATAAAACAATCATGATACCGTAGATAAAGCAGGAGCCAGGCAAGTCCGCCAATGTCGGCAGTCGGTAGCCACTAACGAGGAAGGGCTTGCGGTCGACTATGTACTGTATTATGTATTATCTGTATACATACTTCTGGTTGGGGGATTAATCTTCAGCTGCAGATGAGCGTGCTTTCGGTAGGGCCCTCAGATTATCGTTAGGTGGGGGTGGAGCAGGACAAGGGGGGAGCAGGGGAGGTGATAGGTCAGTATCCCAGTCCCGCTCCCCTGCTCCCGAAATCCTACTAACGATATAGAGTAAGGTAGTACAGTAGTAGGATCGAAGCATTTGGTGACTGCCTCGCGCCCGCCAGATTCGGATCAAAGCTTATCAGTACCACAGGACAATTACCCACAGTTGTACGGAGTACATATTCCGTATCACTAATTGACCAGTCGATCTCGAGATCGGTTCTTGGCAGCCGCGTGGTGTACTCCTGGTAGTGGCTGCCACCTTATCGAAAGTGTAAATTATGGATATGTATTATTATTGTCATTATTGGTTATTGGTTATTGGTTATTGATTGATTAATTAATAATTATTAATATTGTTCAGCTTGGCTGTCTTCCACCAAACAGTAGTGAGTTTGTGATAGACTGACAGTGGCAGTCCTGTTGGGTTCCCGACCGATGCCTCTTGCGGCAATCCCTAGACCCCGTGTTAGGTGCACGGGACTTTGATGTTTAAATGAGATGAATGGTCAGATTTGAGTCACTCCTTCCCCGCTTTGTCGGCGGCAATTCCTAGTCCTCCCCTGACCTCCGGAGATAAGGTTCCTCAAGCACAATGTATGTACTCTCCTGAATTGGGATTGCGGTAGAATATATTATATATCAAACCTACAAGTCCGGGTGAAATACCTCATTCATGATGCTACCAATCATCTTTTCTTCTCTCACCCTCACCAAGAGCGTCGCTACCTTGGATCAGGAGATTGCGACTGCGGTACTGTACAATGCAGACCTCGAATAGCTCGCATACGTGCATGGTTTCGTGACTGCGGACAGCCTCGAACGCAAAGCTGAATATGCAAGGCTTCGACCTCAAATAACATTGACAATAACAAGACACTTCACGTCGTATTTCGTATGGGTCTTGCATTCGTTGAAAGTCTCAGAGGCTTAAACTAGTGTTAATTCTGCCACTAGGGCTCAGAAACGTATATTACATGATACTTGACTAATCGCGTTGAGTAGTGTAAAGTACGTGTATGTTAATCGAGTGAGGACTGGCAACGAGATTCACCTGTACGTGATGCCGACTACGAACCTTTTGATTCTATTCTGTGTCCGAATAGAAGTCAGAAGAGTCAAGAGATCTCAATTCGACGCAGTTCAAACGATGTTTGAACGTTGCGTGATCAGGAAAGCCGTCGTGCAGAGTTTTCACCCATGCGACAACTCTTCTCCTAACAGTCACAATCGATCTACGAAGAAGATTAATGACAGATCGATGTCAGTAAGAGATGAAAAGATACTACTAGTGATTAGACAACTCAGATGAAGAGTCTGAGAGTTGTGACTACAAGTGATCGAAGAATTTGCGATTCGTCGACTGCGTCGATATCGAAACGTCTTCATCACATCGACAGTGTCGTCGAGTAATTGATGAAAAGATATCAGATAGAATAGTCGTTTCAAGTATTGAGAGTCGTGACTACAGTGCTCGAAGAAGTAGTGACTCGTCAATCACGCTGATATACTGAGAGAGCTTGAGTTCATCTTCTTTACTTGACGTCAAGTCATTCATCTGTCTACGTGAAAAATCGAGAACTCAAGAGAACGATCAGAACGCATTCTCTTTCATTGATCAGAGTCAAACATCGAACGATTGCGATCGCACGTCTATACTAACAATTCATTCAACGTCTACGTGACACAAATCAAATCAAGAGAAGAAAAGAATTACTCAGTACAATCACACTCTATCTTCTCATCGTGCGCGTCTCTCTTTCATCATATATTTCTCTGCTCAATGAATGACAATCATTGAGCAAGAGAACGCAGTTTTCGACACTACAATCACGAGCATCATGAGTGCAACGGAATCGACTTCGCGATCGAAGATCGAAGATCGAAGATCGAAGCATCGTTGTATAGAATACCGTCAATGAAGAGCAGAGCAAAGACGATGCGTCATAATCAAACAGCACAGACACTCTCATCAAGAGTTTACTCGAGCGTCACGCGCTGAATAGAAGCTATAGGTTCATTACTGATAACATAGTGTCAATTTTATTGTTTCGACGGCGTGAAGTCGCCGTGTAGTCGGCGAGCGATTTTCTCCCCCAGAGGGTTTTGTCCGTTCGATACACATAGCATAGTTTCCCCCATGGGTCGAACTTAAACCGATGTCACAAGGATGTATGAATTCAAATCAAATTAATCGAGTGAGATCTTCGACTGTATTATTATACGTTCTTAACACATGTACAGCAATGCAAGTACAAGGGCGTCAGAGTCTTTGATCTGCGTGTTTTGACCCTTCTACCACTCGCGAGATACGTAAAGCATGGGTAGACCTCGTGCTGGGATCGATACTTGGTGGATCAGCAAAGAGCAGTTTCACTGATCAAAACCACGGCAGACTCGAGGTAT
>JAABUS010005317.1_pt1 | contig 17107 bp, 16 predicted proteins | sample 5560161 | NCBI WGS metagenome assembly JAABUS01 (sample SAMN10711885, study PRJNA513376) | rock metagenome | isolation source: Antarctica rocks | place: Antarctica: Victoria Land, Trio Nunatak nord | collected 2016-01-04
CCCGTCCTACTCGTCCCCCCCTTCACTTCCCAATCTCATACACCAGGTGCCCCAGCTCCGGCACGATCAACCGCGTCATCGCCAGACGCACCGCATTCCGCGACCCCGGCATCGCTACCACCAACCGGCCCCGGTAGACACCCGCCACCGCCCGCGACAACATCGCCGCCGCCCCGATCTCCTCGTAGCTCAGCATCCGGAACAGTTCGCCGAACCCATCCAGCCGCTTCTCCAACAGCGCCGCCAGGGCGTCGTAGGTCGTGTCCCGCCCCGCGATCCCCGTCCCGCCGTTGGACAATATCGCCTGCACCGCTGGCCGCTCCGCCCACTCGCCGGCCACCGCGCGGATCGTGTCCGGTTCATCCGCCACGATCCGGTAATCGACGACGACGTGCCCCGCCGCCTCCAGCAGCTCCTGGATCAGCGCGCCGCTGGCATCCGTCTCGACCGTCCGCGTATCGCTGACCGTCAGCACCGCGCACCGCACCGCCTCCGGCGCCGCCGCCCTGTGCTCCGCCACCGATGGACTCGCCGCCTCATTCCCCGTCTCCGTCACCCCTGCCTCCTCGCCACGACCTTCCCGCCGCCTCCGTCCTGACCCTGATCTCGGTTGCTGCCCCGCGCCTCGGAAGGGGGAGTCGACCGCCAGCTGTCGCATGCTGTGACGCTGCTCCGAAATCTGGTTGACGGTTGAGTCTCCCTCAGACGCGCCGCCGCCGGACCCGTCCCCCGCGCCGGAGTCCGCTGGGCTGTCCCTGAGGCGAAAGCAGGTGCCTATACCCCATCAGGTTGATTGTGGCGTTCTCCTGGCTGCGGACCAGGACTCCCCTCTCCCGCGCATCGGGCGGGTGCCCTCTGGGTGGGGCTGGAGGCTCTCCCGGACAGGTTGCGCTTTGGCTCCCGGTCGCCGATTACCGGCGCCGCGCCGGCGCCGCGACGTGGCTGACCGTCCACCACCACCTCCCCCCACGACCCCACCTGAACCGGTCCGGGAGCGCGAGCCCAGCCCCGGAGGGGCTTCGTGGGGTCAGCCCGGGGATTCATCCCCGGGCTTTTCACCGCCCTGCCCCCGCTCCCACCACCACGACCCATAACCGCTTTGCCCCCGCGCCTCTCATCACGGCCCATGACCGCCGTGCCCCCGCCCCCACCGCCACGGCCCATGACCGCCGTGACTACGCACCCGCCTTCGACCGGCGGGGATTGATCCCCGGATGTAGACCGCCCTGCCCCCGCACCCCTCATGACTACGGCCCCCGCGCCCACCGTCGTGCCCCCGGATCCCCCATCATGGCCCATGACCGCCTTACCCACGCCCCCGCCTTCGGCTGGCAGTGACCCCCACCCCCTCGTCCTTCCCCTCGCGCGCGGACCATTTGCGTCCTGGCCCGCCTTCCACGATAGCCGGCGCGCCGCCAGCGGCGAGCAGCGGCCGCAACGCGCCGCGCTGCGCCAGCCTCGGCCGATCGAACGCGCCGATTGGTGGGGTGACCGGCCGCCAAACCCGCCGCCAACGACCAAAACTAAAACCTCCGGGAGAGGGGGCTGGGGATGAGGGCTTTCGCGGGGCTGGTGGGGAGGGCGGGTCCGGGCCACGTTGGAGGTAAGTATTCATTCGAATGCGGTATGACCGGGTTCCTGCACGTCGACCACGGCTACCGCTTGGTCGAGGCGCTGCCTGCCGCGCCCCGGGCACCCACGCTCCCTCGGCATGCTGAATGCGCGACCTGACCACGGAATCAACGATCGAGCACCCAACGGCGCGTCATCCTGATGTCGTCTCAGTCGGCTCCATACCCGCCGCGATCGCCTCCGCCCGCGCCCCGATCGTCTCCAGATCCGCCGTCTCTGCCACCGCGGGCGCCGTCCGCCCGCCATCCATCTTGCCCGATCGCCCCGCGAACACCACCGCGCTCCCGCCCGAAACGGCGAAACCCAACCAGCCGAGCCAGAGCAATATCGTGTCCGGACCCCCGTCCACGCGGTTTGCCGCGATCATCGCCAGGACACCAAGCAGCGCTGCCTCGACGCAGATCACCAGCGGTTGCAGGGCGCGCCGTGGCACGCCAGCTCCCTCCGCCGCCTCCGCGGCCGCCGGGCCGAACCGCCGCACGAAGGCACGCAAACGGGCGCCCGCCGCATCATCCGCACCGCTCGCCGCAGCCGCCCGCCAAGCCGACACCGCGCCGCGCCAGTCGTCGACCTCGGTCCGCTCGTCGCCGAGGCGGATCATCTCCACGCCCCGCCCATCAGCTCCCATCGCGACCACGTGCGCGCCCAACATCCGTCCCGACCCCGTCTCGTCCTCGACCATACCGTCCGTCACCGCCCCTGGGCACGCCATACCCATCATGACCTCTGCGCGCCACGCATTGTAGAACCCACCCCGGCGCCGAGGCGTCCGCGCCCGTCTTGGGCATAACGCAACGCGGCCTGGAACGATCTCCAGGCCGCGTCGGCGAGAACAGTCGGATGGGTGATGGTTAGGCGGTTGGCGACGCCATCATCCCCGCGCCACCGGCGCTGTTCGCCAGGAACACGGTGACGATCGTCCCGTTGCCACTGCCGTCATCCTGCAGCCAGGCGACACCCGAGTACCCCGAGCCGTTCTGCTCCTGCAATCCGACAAAGAGATTTCCCTGTGGGTCCGGTGTCCCCCCAATGTCGCCACATGCCAGGTAGCGCGAGGGATCGGTCGGCGCGGCCGGATCGTGGAGGTTAATAGCGTGCTGCGCCCCCAAAATATCGCTCAATGCCATGCTGACCCGGGTCGTCGCCACCGCCACCGGGACCGCCGAGCCGCCGCTCATCATCCCCGCCATCGGAGTGGCCATTCCCGCCATCGGGCTAGCCATCGGCGTTCCCGCCGTCATCCCCGCGTTCGTGTACTGGAGATTCGCCAGCGGCGCGACGACGTCGCCCAGGTTCGCGCATGCTCCAGCATGAATGTGGTTTGGAATTCCCGCCGGCGCCGCTCCGCTCACTGGCGTCGCGTCTTGGGCCGCGACTCGCACCCCCCCGGCAATTGTCAACATCAGCGCCAACATAGCCGCGACCGGGATCAACCGGCTGCGCACCTGAACCATCCTCGCTTCTCCCTCATGCACCGGGCTCAGGCGACGAAACGTCCCGCCGCCACCACTCCCTCGCAGCACGTTCTGTGCCAGGAAGGCGCAGTTCCTCTCCCGCGCTCTTCCCGCCAGCCGGCGGCCGCCCCGCCCCTTCGGCCGCTCCGCTCGTCACGAGCCCGCGTTGACCGCGTTGATGACGTGCGTCAGCCGGTCGATCCCGCCCGCCCGGTCGAGCGTGATCGCTACCAGATCCACCCGCCAGATCACCTCCGCTAGCTCCGGTCTCTCCGCCAGGAACCACTCCGCCGCCGCCAAGAGGCGTCGCCCTTTCACTGTCGTGATCGCCTCCTCGGCCCGGCCCATTCCCTCCCCATGCCGCGTCTTGACTTCGACGAAGACCGCTTCCTCGCCGTCCCGCATCACCAAGTCGAGCTCCCCCGCCGCGCACCGCCAGTTAGCGGCAACAAACGTGTACCCCCGTTCCTCCAGGTAGCGCCGCGCTCGCTCCTCCCCCCGATCCCCCAGCTCCCGGCGCGCCGTCGGGCTCATCCCCGCCCCTCGTTCCCCTCACGCCGGCACGCCGCCACCGGCCCGAAGCACCTCCTGTGCAGCGGCCCCGGCCCATGCAGGGTCAACCGCTCCTGGTGCAGCGCCGAGGCGTACCCCTTGTGCGCCGCGAAGCCGTAGCGCGGATCCGCCCCGTCCCCCTCCGTCATGAACCGGTCCCGGGCGACCTTCGCCACGATCGACGCCGCCGCGATCGACAGGCAGATCGCGTCGCCATCGATCAACCCCACCTGCGGCAGCCCCAGGTCGAGGACGCACGCGTCGAGCACCAGCGCGTCGGCGACGACTGGTAGTGCCAGCGCCGCCCGTTCCATCGCCTGGCGGTTCGCCGCCCCGAGGCCGATCGCGTCCAGCTCGTCCGCCTCGACCACCCCGATCGCGACCGCCTCCGCCACCGCGCAGATCGGCCCCATCAGCGCGCGCCGCCGCTCCGCCGGCAGCAGCTTGGAGTCACGCACCCCCGCCAGCGTCGCCCGCAACCGCCGCAGCGCCGCCCCTTCGCAACACGGCAAGATCACCGCCGCCGCCACCAGGGGTCCCGCCAGAGCCCCCCGTCCCACCTCGTCCACCCCAGCAACCCGCCGCAGCCCCGCCCGCCAGAAGGCCCGCTCGGCCGCGAGCCCCGGCGCTCCGTCTCGGCTGCTCGCTCGGACGCTCCGCGTCACCGTCCCCACCACTCGCGGCAATCTCCTCTCATCGCCCCCGGTTGCCGCCCCGCCGCGTCCCTCGCCCCCAGCTCGCAAGGAGGGCCGTGGGGCAGCACCGTCCGCCAACACTACCTCAGTATCGGCCGCCCCCCCTGGCGTCAATCCCCGCGCCGCCGGCCACCGCGGCAAACCGTCTCGCCACGGGCTACCCGCTCGCCGCGTCACGCTTCCGGACGCGAAGAAGCGCGCCCCAAGGCGCGCTCCCCATCACCATGGTTCGATTGCGATCGCCGAGCGAGGATTCCCTCGTCATGCCCACCGCTGGCCCCGTCCGATCGTTCCGGTCCCCGGCGCCATCCTTCACCGGCGAACCACCGCGTCCCACATCCTGTCCAGCATGGACACTGAGCCGTTTAGGTCCGCCGCTCCTTGATCCGCGCCGCGCGGCCGGTCAGACCACGCAGGTAATAAAGCTTCGCCCGCCGCACGCGCCCGCGCCGCGTCAACTCGATCCGGTCGATCCGCGGCGAGTGGAGCAGGAATGTTCGCTCAACCCCGATCCCGTGCGAGGCAATCCGCCGCACCGTGAAGTTCTCGTTGATACCGCCGCTCCGGCGCCGGATCACCACCCCCTCGAAGACCTGGACCCGCTCCCGCGTGCCCTCGACCACCTTGGCGTGGACCCGCACCGTATCCCCTGGTCCAAACTCCGGAACATCGGTCCTGAACTGCTCGGACTCGACCGAGCGGATGAGCTGCGCGACCATTGCTCTCCGACCTCTTCCGTTCTCGCTGCTTCCAATCCTCAGACCATGACCACGAGCGTTGCCAACGCTAGCGTCGTCTCTCGTCAAACCACTCGCTGGGCACCCAGACAACCACAAGCCACCCGTCACCGGGCACAGCCGGCAAGTCTAGCATGGCCCCGCGGCCCCGGCCATAGCCAACATTCATCCGCGCTTCGCCTCCAATCCCCTTGGCGCACCCCTCGAACACCTCCTCGCCGTCCACCCGAACCGCTCGCACCAAAGCCCGGCTGCCACTACTCGCCGCTCAAGCGGTCCTGGGACAGGACACCGCCTTCACCTCGTCTCCCAACGCTAGCGCTTCCGCCTCGATCGGCAGCAGGCCGAACGCGAGGACGCCGCGCTGGGCGCCTAGCGCGTGTTTGCGAATGCCCCAGCCGCCTCACCGAGTTCGGGTTTCGCCCCGCTTCTAAGGCCAACTAGTCCCACGACGGGTGCGAGTCGTCCGTAGCCTCGGAAGAACGGACCATTCACCCGGACGCTATGGCAAACATGCTCATAACTCTGAAGGACGGCCCGGCTTGAGCGGTCAGCTTTCGGCGGAAGGGCGGGGACCTGGGCAGCCGCCGATCCCACCCGTCCCCGTCAGGACGTCATCCGCGACCCGGGCGCTCACCCCGGTCACCCCGAGTCCCGCCCCGTCGTCCCGTAGCGGCCCCTCATCCCCGCCGTGACCACGCATCGCGCTCCTGGTTCCCCAACGACCGAATCCCCCCACGCCCGCACAAGGGTTCCCCTCTCCCGCGCATCGGGCGGGTGCCCTCTGGGCGGGGGCAGGGGGTGAGGGCCATCGGCAACCTGGTTCGAGCCCCGTAGGACCATCGCAACCGTGCGCCGGGCTGACCGGCAGGGCCGTCCACCCGTTACGTGAAAACCCGCTGATTTGGAGCTTGGAGGTGCGCCCGCCTCTCCAGACTCCCCGACCTCCGACCTCCGACCTCGTCCTACTCGTCCCCCGGGAGCGCAGCGACCCCCCTCGTCCTACTCGCCCCCCTCTTCACTCAGTCCAAAATCCGCAGCACCTCCGCCGCCACCTCGTATCGCCCAAACGACGGCATCAGGTAGACCCCTTGCACATCCGGCCGTAGCTCCAACAACAGCTCCTGGGCCATCTTGACCCCTTCCCGCCGCCCCTCGGCCCCCGCCTTCCGCATCCGCTCCCGGGCCTCGTCGGTCAGGGTGATCCCCGGTACCTCGTTATGCAGGAACTCCGCGTGCCGCGAGCTCTGCAACGGCAAGATGCCCACCAGGGTCGGTACCGGCAGCCGCTCCGCGCCAAAGACGTCGAGAAAGCGCCGCCAGACCGCCGCGTCATAGATCGGCTGCGTCATCACGAAGTTGGCCCCAGCCTCCAGCTTCGCTCGCAACCGTCGCGCCTCTTCCTCCAGATCGTCCCGCGTCGGATCGACCGCGCAGGCGATCGTGAAGTTCGCCGGGCGTCCAATTGACGCTCCCGCCGAATCCGTCCCGGCGTTCAACCGCGATAGCACCCGGATTAACCCGATCGAGTCGACGTCGTAGACGGCCGACGAATCGGGATAGTCCCCCAAACTCGGCGGGTCGCCCGTCAGTGCCAAAATGTTGCGGACCCCCACCGCGTGCGCCCCGAGCAGCTCCGACTGCAACCCCATCAACGAGCGATCCCGCGTCGTGAAGTGGATGATCGTCTCCACCCCCACCTGATGCTGGATCAAGTAGCAGAGCGTCAACGCGCTCATCCGCACCCGCGCCATCGGCGAGTCGGCGACGTTGATCGCGTCGACCCCGACCTCCTTCAGCAGTCGCGCCCCCTCCAGCGCCTTCGCCGGATTAAGCCCCTTCGGTGGGTCGATCTCCACGCTGACCAGAAACTTCCGCCCCTGCAGCTTCGCGCAAATCTCCGTTGGTCCCTCGGCCGGCGTCAGGTCCGCGTCGGGTACGGCGCGGACCCGCGTCGACACCGGCGGCGCCGTCGCGGCCGTCGCCTCGTCCCCCGTCGTCTGCTGATCTCCCGCCCGCACGGTCAACGCCTCACGCATCGCCCGGGTGTGGGCTGGCGTCGTCCCGCAGCAGCCGCCGATCAGCCGCACCCCCGTCTCCGCCGCCCGCCGCGCGAACTCCGCGAAGTACTCCGGTGAGGATCGGTAGATCACCCGCCCTCCGACCTGCGCCGGCCAGCCCGCGTTCGGCATACAAGCCAGCGCCGGCCCGCCCCCAGCCGCGCCGGCCAACTCCGCCAGCCGCCGGCCCATCGCCGCCACCACCGGCAACATCCGCTGCGGGCCGACCGAGCAGTTCGCCCCGAGCGCCGTCACCTCCAGCGACCGCAGCCGCTCGACCACGTCCTCCGGTGTGCTCCCCCCAATCGTTCGCCCATCCTCCGCGAACGTCATCATCGCCACCACCGGCAGGTCGCTCGCATCCCGCGCCGCCCCGATCGCCTGCTCCATCTCCGCCAGGTTGCCGATCGTTTCGATCATCAGCAGATCGACCCCGCCCTCCAGCAGCGCCTCGATCTGCTCCCGGAAGACCGCCCGCACCGCTTCCGGGTCGGCCGTGCCAAAGGGCGCCAGCGTCCGCGCTGTCGGCCCGATCGACCCCGCGACCAGCGCCGCCTGGCCGGTCACCTCCCGGGCCTCCCGTGCCAGCCGCACCCCTCGCTTATTGATCTCTCGCACCCGATCCGCCAGCCCGAAGTGCTCCAGCCGGTAGCGGTTCGCGCCGAACGTGTTCGTCTCGATCAGGTCCGCCCCGGCCTCCAAATACGCCCGGTGCGTCGCTGCCACCAACTCCGGCTTCGAGAGGTTGAGCGCGTCGAAGCTCTCGTCGAGCGCCGCCCCCCCGGCGTACAGCATCGTCCCCATCGCCCCATCGGCCAGGACAATCCCCTCGGTCAGCCGGGTCACCAGCGGATTCGTCATCGTCCTCGTCCCACATCTCGCTCCTCGCGACCACCTACGCCGCAAGAATACCGCCGCCACGCACCTCCTGACTCCTGACCCCTGCCCTCTTCCATTCGTGCCCTCCGCACAACCCCCGTTTATTGACGCCCTGCCCCAACCGCGCTAGAGTCGCCCACCAACGCGGCCCAGGCGGACGCGTGGTTGCGCCATGGGCGCCCGGGACATGGGAACGAGGGGAACCGGTGAGCACCCGTACCGAGAGCCGAGCCGAGGCCGCCGTCTCTGAGCGGCCCCCCCGCGCGGTCGTCGCCCCGCCTCGCCACGGCCCGATCATGGCCATCGGTGGCGCCGAGGACAAGTTTGACGACAAAATCATTCTCTCGACCTTCGTCCAACTCGCCGGCGGTCGCACCGCCCGCATCGCCGTCGTCCCCACCGCCTCCTCGATCGAGTCGGCCGGCGAGCGCTACAAAGCCATCTTCCTCGGTCTCGGTGCCGAGCAAGCTCAGGTCGTCTACCTCGCTGACCGTCGTGCCGCCGACGCCGATGCCGCGATCGAGCAGATGCGGGACGCCACTGGTATCTTCCTCACCGGTGGCAACCAGCTCCGGCTCGCCGCCATCGTCGGCGGCACCCGCGTCATGCGGCTCGTCCTCGAACGCAACGCCGCCGGCGCGATCGTCGCCGGCACGAGTGCCGGCGCCTCCATCCTCTCCTCACACATGGTCGCCTTTGGCGCCAGCGGCCCCACCCCGCGCCAGCGCATGGCCAATATGGTGGCAGGCTTCGGCCTCGTCCCCGGCGTCATCCTCGACCAGCATTTCCGCCAGCGCGACCGCATCGGCCGCCTCCTCGCCCTCGTCGCTTCCAACCCCGGTCTCCTCGGCATGGGCATCGACGAGGACACCGCCGCCCTCTTCGACCCCGACGGCGCGGCCGAGGTCGTCGGTCGCCACAGCGTCACCATCGTCGATGGCTCCCACATGTACTCCGACGTCTTTCAGGTCAAGGGTCACGGCAACATCACCATCAGCGGCGCCGTCCTCCATGTCCTCACCCCCGGCCACCGCTTCGATCTCAAAACCCGTCACCTGCTCGACGACTAAACGATTCATCGATGCCGTTGCCTGACCCCTGGGAAGGAGATCACTGGACGTTCTACGATAGCGTTGCGGCTTGAGTTCGCGTCTCTCTCAGTCCTCAGTCCTCAGTCCTCAGCCCTTCATCCGAGGAGACCGCCGTGTTGGAGATCCGCGAGACCACCGTCTACCGCGGCCCGAATGTCTGGGCCCGCCTGCCCGCCATTCGTCTCCTCCTCGACATCGGCGAGCTGGAACAGCGTCCCACCAACAAAATCCCCGAGTTTTACGAGCGCCTCACCGAGCTGCTGCCATCCCTCTATGACCATTCCTGCTCAGTTGGTCGCCCCGGCGGGTTCCTCCAGCGCATGCGCGAGGGAACCTGGATGGGTCACGTCGTCGAGCACGTCGCCCTCGAACTGCAAAACCTCGCTGGCGCCGAGGTCGTCCGCGGCAAGACCCGCAGCACTCCCGAGCGCGGTGTCTACAACGTCGTCTACCAATATCAACAGGAGGACGTTGGGCTTGCCGCCGGCCGCCTCGCGACCCGCCTCGCCAACCATCTCGTCTACGACACCGAGCCCGACTTCGACTTTGTCCATGAGTTGGAAGAGGAAGTCATCAAGGTCGCCGAACGCCTCGCCTATGGTCCCTCGACCGGCGCCATCGTCGGCGAAGCCGAGCGGCGCGGTATTCCCGTCCTCCGCCTCGACCCCCGCCGTTCCCTCGTCCAACTCGGCCACGGGGCCTATCAGAAACGGGTTTGGGCCACCGTCACCAGTGATTCGGCCAACATCTCCGTCGAGATCGCCGGCAACAAGGAACTGACCAACCGGATGCTCCACGACGTCGGCATCCCCGTTCCCCGCTCAATGATCGTCCGCAACGCCGACGAGGCCGTTCGCGCCGCCGGCCGCGTCGGCTACCCCGTCGTCATCAAGCCCCTCGATGGCAACCACGGGCGCGGCGTCATGATCAACCTCGCCGACGAGGCCGAGATTCGCGAGGCCTACCCCATCGCCGACCGCGAGAGCCGCACCGGTGTCGTCGTCGTTGAGAGCTTTATCACCGGGAAGGATTATCGGATTCTCGTCGTCGATAGCCAGGTCGTCGCCGTCGCCGAGCGCGTCCCCGCCCACGTCGTCGGCGATGGCACGCACACCGTCCGCCAGCTCATCGACCTTACCAACGCCGATTCCCGCCGTGGTGTCGGCCACGAAAAGATCCTCACCCGCATCGTCGTCGACGAGCAGACCCAGGAAGTCCTGGAGCGGCAGAGCATCGCCCTCGACGACGTGCCCGACGCCGACCGCTTCGTCCAGCTCAAGCTGACCGGGAACATGAGCACCGGCGGCACCTCGATCGACCGCACCGACGACATCCACCCCGACAACTGCGAGATCGCCCGTCAGGCGGCGATGGTCGTCGGCCTCGATGTCGCCGGCATCGACTTCGTCGCCGAAGACATCGCCCGTTCCGTGCGTCAGGCCGGCGGCGCCATCGTCGAGGTCAACGCCGGGCCCGGCTTCCGGATGCACACCCACCCGACCGAGGGCCACCCCCGCCACGTCGGCCGCGCCGTCGTCGATATGCTCTTCCCGCCGGGTCAACCTTCCCGCGTCCCGATCGTCGCGATCACCGGCACCAACGGCAAAACCACCACCTCACGCATGATCGCCCACATCATGAAGCGCGCCGGCAAGCTCGTCGGCTTGACCACCACCGACGGCATCTACATCGACGAGACCCAGATCATGGCCGGTGACATGAGCGGCCCCAGCAGCGCTCAGATGGTCCTCAAGAACCCCGCGATCAACTACGCCGTGCTGGAGACCGCTCGTGGCGGCATTATCCGCTCCGGCCTCGGCTTCGATCGCTGCAACATCGCCGTCGTCACTAACGTCACGAGTGACCACCTCGGTCTGCGCGGCGTCAATACCATCGCCGAGCTCGCCCGTGTCAAGGCCGTCGTCCCCCAGTCCGTCCTCCGCGATGGCGCCAGTGTCCTCAACGCCGACAACCAGTGGACCGTCGAGATGGCCCGTGGCGCCCGCGGCGAGATCATCTTCTTCAGCATGGACGAGGAGAATCCTGTCATCCGCGACCACATCCGCGAGCGCGGCAAAGCCGTCGTCCTCCGCCCCACGCGCCATGGCGAGATGATCACCCTGATCGAGCACCGCCGCGATACCAGCCTGCTCCTCGCCGAAGAGATTCCGGCCACCTTCGACAGCCGCATCCGGGTCAACATCGCCAACGCCCTCGCGGCCACCGCCGCCGCCTTCGCCGGCGATGTCCAGCTCGAGCACATCCGTCACGCGCTCCGCACCTTTACCTCCAACTTCTTCCAGACTCCTGGCCGCTTCAACCTGATCGAGGTCGATGGCCGCCGCGTCCTGATCGATTACTGCCACAACGTCGCCGGCCTCGAAGCGATGGCCGACTTCGTCAAGCGGATGGACGCCGACCGCACCGTCGCCATGATTTCGATGCCCGGCGATCGCTCGGACGACGACATCCACGCCTTCGGCCGCCTTGCCGGGTCCACCTTCCAGGAGATCGTCATCCGCGAGGACGTCAATACGCGCGGCCGCCAGCCCGGCGAGATCGCTGGCATGCTCGGCTCCGCGGTTGCCGCCTCCGGTCTCCCCGCCGATCAGACCGCCATCATCCTCGACGAGATCGAAGCCGCCCACGCCACCGTTGCCCGCGCCGGCCGCAACGACCTCGTCATCCTCATGGTCGATCGCCCGGCCCTGGTCTGGGAGTCCCTTAGCAGCAAGCAGGGCAAGCTCGGCAAGAGCACCAACGGCCGCGACCAACCCCGCGAGTAACCCGCCCTCTCTCGTCGCGCCGATGGCCATGCGACCGGGCCCCCCAGCCACCGCACGCCTCGACCCGTCATCATGCCATTCGTACGAGGAAGCTCTCCCCATCACCGATCGAACACGAGTCGCCATTGAGCCTCCACCGGCGCGCTCAACCCAACCGGCATCGCCCGCATCTGACCGCTCGGCCTTCCGCCTCGACCCTCGCGACTGCTACAATCGACCTGTCCACTTTCTTGATCGGCCGGATCGGAAACGAGGGTAGGTCGTCCGTGCAAGTCAACGCCAAAGTCGACTACGCCTTACGTGCCCTCGCCGAGTTGGCCAGCGCCGGCACCGGCCCCGTCAAAGCCGAGTCCATCTCCCACGCCCAGGGGATCCCCCTCAAGTTCCTCGAAAACATCATGTTGGAGCTGCGCCACGCCGGTATCGTCAACAGCCAGCGCGGCGCCATCCGCGGCGGCTACAGCCTCGCCCGCTCCCCCGATCAGATCCGCCTCGCCGACGTCATCCGTGTCGTCGATGGCCCCCTTGCCAATGTCCGCGGGATGAGCCCCGAGAAGCTCGAGTACGTCGGTCCCGCCGCACCCCTCCGCGACGTCTGGATCGCCCTCCGCGCCAATATGCGCGCGGTCCTTGAGCAGGTCACCATCGCCGATCTCCTCGACGGCACCCTCCCCTCCGCCGTCCGCGACCTCACCACCGCCCCCGACGCCTGGATTCGCCGCTAACCTCACCCACGTATGCGCCACCATCTCGCGCCGCTCCTGACTCGGGGGGCGGCATGTTGGGGCGAGATCTACCGTTACCACGCTCGACACGACGATCGTTTCGTTTATTTCGTTTATTTTATGGGATGTGTTGGGCTGCACGACCCGCAAGCAGCCAGGCTGGAAAGGAGGCACCGCATGGTGTCTACCCTCGACGAGCACCGACCGCTGGCCGCTTCTGCGGGCGAGCGGTCCGCGGTTTCGCGGATGGAGTCAATGTTCAAGAAGCATCCGGACCGGGGACCCAAGCTCGTCGGTCCTGAGGGGGAGGAGATCGACGTTGGCGCAGGACCAGGCTGCCACGATCGTACCGGTGCATAAGCAGCTCACGACCCAACAGGCGGCGGATTTACTGGGCGTCTTGCGTCCCTATTTGGTGCAGTTGCTCGATGGGGGGAGATTCCGTTTATGAAGACCGGAACGCATCGACGCGTCCGATTTGACGATCTCATGGCCTTCGCCGGAACGAGGAGCGCAAAGCGAAAGGAAGGTCTCAATCGTCTGACACGGTTCACCTATCTGCACCGTGCTCGTTACACGGATCCTCCACAAGTCGTTCCTCTTCTCCCCGTCGCCACTTCCTCCGCCTACGCTTGCGCCCGCGCCCCGCTCGCCCCCGCCCCAACCACCTGCCACCCAATCCGCCGGCTCCGGCTCAGGTCCACGCCAACCGTCTGCCCCTGCTGCAACCCCAGCCGGGTAATCTCCGTCAGCGGCAGCTGCGCCCAGACCCGCTGCCCGTCGCCGAGTCGGAGCTCGGCCCGCGTCTCAAACCCCAGCGTCACCAGACGCTCGACGAACGCGCGCTCACAGGCATCGTTGTCCGGCGCGCAGACGACGACCTCGTGCGGCCGGATGTAGGTGTCTCCCAGGCGGTTCACCTTGCCGACGAAGCTCATCACGAACTCCGTCGCTGGATGCTCGTACAACTCCAGTGGCGTGCCAACCTGCTCGATCTTGCCATGATTCATGACCACGATCCGCGAGGCGACCTCCATCGCCTCCTCCTGATCGTGCGTCACCAGCACCGTCGTCACGTGGACCTGATCGTGCAGCCGCCGCAGCCACTCCCTCAGCTCTTCCCGTACCCGCGCGTCGAGCGCGCCAAACGGCTCATCCAGCAGCAGCACCCGCGGCTCCACCGCCAGCGACCGCGCCAGCGCCATCCGCTGCCGCTGCCCACCAGAGAGCTGCGCCGGGTAGCGCTCGGCAAATCCGTCGAGCTGCACCAGGTGCAGCAGCTCGTCGACCCGCTTCCGGATCTCCGCCTTCGGCCGCTTCCTGATCCGCAACCCAAACCCAATGTTGTCGCGAACCGTCATGTGCTTGAACGCCGCGTAGTGCTGGAAGACGAAACCGACGTTGCGCCGCTGCGGCGGCAGCGACGTCGCCACCTCGCCCCCGATCAAGACCTCGCCCTCGTCCGGTTGCTCCAACCCCGCGATCACCCGCAGCAGCGTCGATTTGCCGCTCCCGCTCGGACCTAGCAGCGCCGTCAACGACCCATCTGGGACATCGAGCGACACGTCGCTCAGCGCCGCGAAGTCGTTGAACCGCTTCTTCAAGTGGCGGACCGAGATACCCATTACCGCTCCTCCCGGGGCTTCAATCGCTGCATCGAAAAGAGCGTCAGTAAGGCCAGCAACGCCAGCACCAGCGACGCCGCGTACGCTCCCGTCATGTCGAACGCCTGGAACCGGTCCTCGACGTGCAGCGTCAACGTTTCCGTCCGCCCGGAGAGCTTGCCGGAGACGATGCTGACCGCCCCGTACTCACCGAGCGCCCGCGCCGTCGTCAGCACCACCCCAAACGCGATACCCGACCGGATCGCTGGCAACGTGATCATTGAGAAGGTCTGCCACGTCGACGCGCCGAGCGTCCGCGCCGCCTGCTCCTGATCCGTTCCGATCTCCCGCAGCACCGGCACCACTTCGCGCACCACGAACGGCAGCGCGACGAAGATTGTCGCCAGCACCATCCCCGGCAGCGCGAAGATGATCCGGACGTCGTGCTCTAGGAACCACGGCCCGAGCCACCCCCGCCGCCCGTAGACGATCACCATCGCCAAGCCAACGACCACCGGCGACACCCCAAGCGGCAGATCGACGAAGGCGCTCAGCAACGACTTGCCCCGGAAATCGTGACGGACCAGCGCCATCGCGCAGAGGATGCCGAAGATCGTGTTCAGCGGCACCGTGATCAGGGCGATCAGCAACGTCAACCAGAGCGCGTGCAAGGCCGCCGGCGTCGTCAGCGCCTGCCAAACGGGGCTCAATCCATGCGCGAACGTCCTCCAGACGAGCAAGCCGACCGGTAAGGCGATCAGGAGCGCCATGTAGCCGAGCGCCACCCCCCGCAACACGTATTTACTGGGTGCGCTCATGCTTTGTGCTCCATCGCTCGATCCGTGAAATCGTCAACAATACCGTGAGCGAGATCGTCAGCAGCAGCATCGAAATCGCCGCCGCCGCGACCGTGTTGTCGTTCTCAACTTGACTGAAGATGCGAACAGCCGCGACCTCCGTCCGGAACGGCACGTTCCCCGAGATCAGTACGATCGCCCCGAATTCCCCGATGGCTCGCGCGAAGCCGAGACCGACTCCGGACAAGATCGCCGGCAACAGCGCTGGCAGCACGATCAGCCGGAAGATCGTCGCGTTGCTCGCCCCCAGCGCCGCCGCCGCTTGCTCCACATCGCGGTCGAGCTCGGCCAGCACCGGCTGCACCGCCCGCACCACGAACGGCAACGTCACGAAGAGCATCGCCAGGATGACACCCGCTTTGGTATAGGCCAGGTTGATCCCAAGCGGCCCCTTCGGCCCGTACAGCGCCACCAACGTCAACCCGGCGACGATGGTCGGCAAGGCGAACGGCAGGTCGATCAGTGCGTTGATCGCCCCCTTGCCCGCGAAATCGTCCCGTACCAGCACCCAGGCGATCACCGTCCCCGTCACCGCGTTGATGACCACGACCCCGAGCGATCCGAGCAAACTCAACCGCAGCGCCGCCAGCGCCTGCGGTGTCGTGATCGCCGCCCAGAATCCCCCCCACCCCGCGTTCGTCGAGCGAATGAGCACCGCGGCGAGGGGAAGCAAAACAATCAGACTCAGATAGGCGGTGACGACACCCCGCACAAGCGGGGTGCCGTCGAAACGCCGCGAGACCGCGGTGCGGGACGGGCCGATCTTCGCCGTGACCGGATTGACGAACGTGCTCACGACTGCTTCTGCACCTTAGCGACGATACCCGTATCCGGGTCAAAGAACTTCGCGCTCACCGTTGACCAGCCACCGAGATCGTCGATCGTGAACTGCGTCGCCGGCTTCGGGAATGTGTCGGCGAACTTCGCCAGCACCTCCGGATCAACTGGCCGGTACCCCTTCTCGCCGAAGATCTGCTGCGCCTCGGGCGTCCGCAGGTAGTCGACGAACGCCTTGGCCTGGTCCTTATGCTCTGAGTCCGATGTCACCGCGACCGGATTCTCGATCAGAATCGTCTGGTCCGGGATGACATAATCGATTGACTGACCTGCCTGCTGAGCGGCAATCGCCTCGTTCTCGTACGACAACAGGACATCGCCCTTGCCGCCGACAAACGTCTGCAACGCCTCGCGCGCACTCTTGTCCTGAACCGGAACGTTGGCGAACAGTTGCCGCAGGTACTCGGTCCCTTGCTCCTCCGTCTTTCCCTGCTTGATCTGCGCCCCGTACGCCGCCATCACGTTCCAGCGTGCGCCGCCGGACGTCAAGGGGTTGGCGGTGATAACCCCTACCCCCTCCTTCACCAAATCGGCCCAGCCGTGGATGTTCTTCGGATTCCCCTTGCGGACGACCAGGACGACCACCGAGTCGGTGACCATCCCCTTATGCGCGTCCGCGTTCCATCCCTCGTCGACCAGCCCCGCCTTGACGAGGCGGTCGATGTCCGGCGCCAGCGAGAACGCCACGACGTCGGCCGGCAGGCCACCCGCCACCGCCCGGCTCTGGTCGCCGGAGGCTCCGTACGACGTCTCGAACTCGATATCCTTGCCCGCCTCCGTCGCCTGGAACTTGGGGATGATCGCCTCGTACGCCTCCCGCGGCGTCGAGTAAGCGACCAGCGTCAGCGTCGTCCCCGCGGCGCCCGCCTGGATCGGCGCGAGCGGCGCTAGCAACGCCGCCGCGACCAGCGCCAGTACCGATCGCCGACCAATCGTCGTTCCCGTCACTTGTCGCACGCTGTTTCTCCTCCGATCTCCTGTTTGTCGATCGTATACGTTTTGTCTATGGTATTTATAGACTTATGCGTACTCTACAGGACGACGTCAGGAATTGCAACCATCGCCCGTCGGACACCAGGGCAATCGCATCTTAGAGGTTGTCTGCGGCGGGCGAGAGCGGGAGGATAGCGACGCTGGATTCGCTCGCATCATCCGGAGGCTCCGCATGGACCCGCTCGCTGGCTGTGCCATCCGTACG
>JAABUS010005318.1_pt1 | contig 17106 bp, 1 predicted proteins | sample 5560161 | NCBI WGS metagenome assembly JAABUS01 (sample SAMN10711885, study PRJNA513376) | rock metagenome | isolation source: Antarctica rocks | place: Antarctica: Victoria Land, Trio Nunatak nord | collected 2016-01-04
TAATAGTATAAAGATATACTATAGAGTAGTAATAGAGTATACTATAAAATATACTATAAAGTAGTAATGAGAAATACTATAAAGTAGTAATAAGGTATACTATAGAGTAATAATAAAATATACTATAAAGTATATTATAAAGTAATAATAAAGTATACTATAAAGTATACTATAAAGTATACTATAAAGTATATTATAAAGTATACTATATAGTAATATAAAGATATATTATAGAGTAGTAATAAAATATACTATAGAGTAATAATAAGGTATATTATAAAATATACTATAAAATAATAATAAAGTATATTATAGGGTAATAATAAAGTATATTATAAATTAATAACGGGGTATTTTATAGAGTAGGAGTAATAATAAAGTATATTATAGAGTAGTAATAACCCGTATTATAGAGTAGTAATAAACTATACTATAGAGTAGTAATAGGGTATATATAGTCTTATTATATATTAATATAAAACTCTATAATAACTCTACTACACCCTTGTATATAATTTTATAATATACTCTATAGTATATTTTTATCGCTACTCTATAGTATACTTTATTACTACTTTATAGTATACTTTATAATATACCCTATTACTACTCCATAGTATACCCTAATACTATTATATAATATACTCTATAATATACTTTATTACTACTCTATAGTATACTTTATTACTATTTTATAATATACTCTATAATATACCCTATTACTACTTTATAGTATATTTTATTATTACTTTATAATATACCCTAATACTATTTAATAATATACTTTATTATTACTACTTTATAGTATACCCTATTACTACTCTATTTAAATAAATTATACGGGTCATCTATTTAGCGCGTAAATTTAATAATTTCGTAAAATTTTATAAAATAAGACTCGACGGGTTTACCTTTTAACCGTTTTTTTAATAAAATTAATACCGTAAAATACCTCGGCTCTTAAAGAATACTTTAGAAATTCTTCTTTTAAATAATAATTCGGGAAGTTCCTAATATTATATATATCGGCTAAATAATTAACTATAGGGGGCTCTCTAGATAATATTCGCTTTAAAGAAAGAATATTTAGGGGGTAAATATAATTAGGGGGTTATATTAAAGACTTCCTTATATATAAAAAGAATTATATAATATTTAAAGTAAAGAAAACTCGTCTATTAATAAGACTTTAAAATATAATAATTATTTAGGGATAAGTAAAATCGTTAGAAAATAAACGAACGTATTATTAATAAAGTATAAAGTGTTCTTTATAGAATTTACTTCTTATCCGGTCGTTATTTTAAATATTTATAAATCCTACCTATTTAGTGGATTCGTCCGATAGTAAATTAATCGTAGTATTTCTGGATAGTAATAATAATAGACAAATAAATTCCGTTACCGTAAATAATATATATAATACTTTAAGACTAGTACTTTATACTATTATAAATATTTATAGATATTATAATATAGGGGAAAATTAATTCTAGGACCCTTCCTTCGTACCTTCTATAAAATTCCTTTCTTCCGAACGAGAGCGGTAATCTAGCGTTAATTAAGAGAAAGAATATTAATATATTATATTATTCTAGACGATAACCTAATATCCTTATATTTAATTAGTATTAAAGAGCGAGTTTATTTAACCGATTCGAAGACTTCCGTTAGAAGGAAATTAAAGTTAAACGAGGAAGGGAAAAATAAGAATTTTTCTAAATTTAAAATTAATCTTTTTTATTAAGTATCTTTTCGCAGGATTAATAAATTAATTAGAATATATATTTTAATATCTACCGATTTAAAACTATCTTCGATCCTAAAGTTAATTAGAATTATCTAGATAAATCGATTATAATTACTACCGAGAGTATAATCGTAGATAACTACCGAAAAGAGAAGCTTAGATTAAAAGCCTCGGATAATATATTAAGAGAATTAATCGAATAAAAATTATATTAAAACTATAAAGCGGCCTAAAGAAAGAGTAAACGATAATTAAACGTATTATAATAAAGTATTCTAGGCTCGACTAAAGGGGTAGAATTATCTACGATAAAGAATATTTTACGTAAAGTTATATAAGACCCTATAAGGAACTTATAAATAAAACTTTATAAATAAACTAGGGATACGTTCTTAAAATTATTCCTACTTTTAATATAATTTATTAGGGTATACTATAACTTATAGGCGGTCTAAAGAGTATAAGTATTAATAATTAATTTACGAAAATCTACCTAGGTAGTAGTAGGTCTATAATATTCTAATATAAATCTTAAAATTACTATAGTAGAACCTCTTTTATAATATTATTAATATCGTTTTTTAATTTATTACTTACCTTAAAGGCGATTTAGAATATCGAGATTTATCTTTAACCCTATCGTTTATTAATTAATCTCTCTTCCCTTTTAAAGTATTAATTTAATAATATCTATATTAAACTAGTTATTTTAAAGTATAATCGATAAGAGTCTTCGCCCTAATATCTAGTAATATTATCGTAAGACTTAAATAGGACGAGTAAAGAGGTTATAATTAAATACGTATCGTAACTTAACGAATTAAGAAACGAGAAATTTATAAAGACTATTATATAGCTTATAAAGTAGGTAGTAAATATTAATATTAATATAACGAATTAGTATATATAATACCGGGTAGGGTTATTTTTATAGTTAATAAAAGTAATAATCTACGATTAATTATTATTTAAAGGGATAAATAATTCCTTTACGCCTAAGAAATTTACGCTGCGCCTTATATTTAGATATAGTAGGTATATTACTATATAATTAAAGCGAATAAACGACGGAGTAGCCCTATATTTATATAGATTTTTACGTTATTAAAGGATCGATAAATAGCTTTAAAATCGCCTCGTTTATATATAATACCTTCTTATATTTAAGATTCTTATATATTCTTCTAAAGACTAGTCCTATTATTTATTTAATTATAAAGATTTTACTTTTTCTTATTAACGAATATATTATTTCTTTATAAATCCGTTTTCGAAATAGTTAGTTATACGGGCTACGAAGGTATTAAGATCTCGAATCGATATACTATCTAAATTTACTCTCGGAACCACTCGTAATTTTATTAATTTAAATAATATTAGTATCCCCCGTAACTCTTCTTACGCCGCCGTAGAACTCTTAAATAAATTCGAAAGACGCTACGCCTTAACTCCCGCGGAAGTATATATTAATTTAATAAAGAAAGAAATTCTTAATAATTTAATTATATTTATTAAAATAATTCTATATATTTAATATTTACTAAGAGTATCCTTAACGGCTTATATACCGGTCCTCGAATCAACTTCTCGTTTAATTATATTAATATTCGCTCTTCTTTCCCTTATACCTCTTTAAGCCGCGATTTATACTACGTCCTTTCCACGAAGGATCCGGTTTATAAATTATATTATAAATATTAATAACCGGTTAATCTTAAGTATTAAGACTTTAAGATTATATTACTCTCTTTATTTTAAATTAAAGAACTAATTATTATTACCCGCCTAAGAAACGGGGAATATTAAATCCGAATTATAATAAATAAATACCCTCCTTTACGTATTTATTATTTCTATTATTTTTATAGTCGGAGGCTTCTATTATTAGGGCTTTATTCGGGATAATAAAGTCTTTAGAGAAAAACTATTTTTAGACTTAAAATAAAAAGTCGACTTTTATTAAACTTTTTCCTACTCTCGTAAATTATCGGAGGATAAATTATAATAAGATATAATATATCGATAAAATAATATAAGAGTCTTCTTCGCTTAAATCTTATTAACTCTATTAATTCGATAAAGGTATAAGTCGTTCAAGGGGTAACGTAATATAAATATATATTTATTATATTTACGAGAATCTTTTATTCGGAATCTACTTCGTTTTAATTTTTATTTTAAAGTCTCTAAAGCCTAACGCTTCACTTATTAATTATATCTAGATTATTAATATTTCTAGGATAAGAATTAAAGTAAATATTTAAACTACTTTTTATATAAATACCTACCGAATAAGAGAAGCCCGAATAACTAGTCTATTCTTAATTAAATAAAGATAAAAGGTATATTATAAAGAGTATAACTCCCGTAGCGAAGGATATCCTATAATTTCCTATTATAGTATAATTATACCTTAGCCGAAGGGGGGTATAAAGGGCCGTCGAATATAAAAAGAGGGTTATTCCCCTCTAAATTCGAAGTATCGATATTATATTAAGTTACCTACGTAATTAAAAACTTAAATAATAGTTAAAGCCAAGATTTCTAATAAAAAGTTATATTACGAGCGACCGTTAACCTCTTTTTAAATTAATAAGAATTAGAAGTTATTTTATCGATCTTTATACTTTAATAAAATCCTTTATATTAATAACTCTAGGCCCGTAAATTCTTTAAATTCGTAATAACTAAACCTATTAAAGTTATATTTATAAAAGAAAAAAAGGATCGCCGTCGTTAGTAGTACCGGTATTTCCGTAAATATAAATAATAAATTAAAGTTATAATCTTATCCTAGGTTTAATTAACGAATTTATACTAATCCCTAATTTCCGTATTATACGGAAATTAATATATCGCCTATTCGATATATCTATATATAATTCGGCGGAGGTAACTAAGAGATTTTATAATTCGATTTATAAAGTATCGAGACTCTCTACCGTCGCTAAACTTATTTTATTTTATAAATTCCTAGATAAACTAAATAACCGCTTATTTAGGTATTATATATAAAATATCGATTATCTCGAATAATACCTACCTAATCTCTCGAAGAAGACGATATAACTTTACGGCCGTATCGACTAGGTAAGATATTAAATTTATAATTAAATAATTTTATTTATTATAAATATATTTTATAACGCGGATTTACCTAATTATAATTAATACTATAAAGTAACCTAAGAACGAGAGTCGGTAGAAAAACGAGGATTAATTATCGGGCGAATATACCCGAATATCGTTCTTTATAAAAAAGAGAACCTTAATACTTTAGAAATCGATAAATCTACGAGGGTAGACTTTCGAAGACGTCCTAATATTATCCTTATAATAAATATAAGTCTAAGAGTACTTAATATAAGAATTATAACGAAAGAGCTCTACTATTTAACCTAGATAAATAGCGGACTAGTTATTTAAATTAATACGGAGCCACCTCGCTCTAACGTTAAATATAATTTTAATTTTATAGTTTTAAGAGATTATAACGAAGTTATCCACCTTATATCGAAATAAATTATAAAAGAATTTAGTCCTCTTTAATTAATATATTATTAACTTCGGATATTCTTACCCTCGAATTAAAAAATTTAAACTTATTACTTTATATTTAAGCTAGGTCTTATTAACTACTAGTTAGTAACTAGCTCTAATAAATAATTAATTACCTATTTAGACTAAGGTTTAAAGATAACTAGTTATCTATCTATACCGAGACTTTAAAGATAATTAATTATTTATTTATACCGAGACTTTAGAGGTAACTAGTCACTTATCTAGGTTAAAACTTAAAGGTAATTAATTATAGATTTAAATTATAAACCTTAGAGGTAATTAATTATAAATAGGCCTTATTTCGACTAGTTACCCCGATTTTACTTTACTTCGAAAGGCGACCTAGGCTTTAAATAAATAATATTTATACTTCGTAATAATTATACTTTAGGTAAATCAAGCTACGACTAACTTTATATAAAGATAAAATCGCTTTACTAATTATATATATTTAGTAATAATACGTTATTATCTTATCTTCTTAAAACTATTATTAGATAACTTCTACTTCTTTTCGCCGCTTTATTTAATATATAAAGAAGTACCTATAACGACCTTCTTTTATATAGGCGAGTATTCCTCGTTATTTTACGATCCTTCGTTATCCTCCTTATATAAACATTTTATTATATTTTTTTTTAAATTACTATTAGGCGTTACTTTAATACTATTATTTAAAGATTTTTAATAGTTACGAGCTCTTAGTAACGGCGGTTTTCTCTTTTTAAAATTTCCTCGTTTTCTTCTCTCGGCCTTCTTATTATAAATAATAAAAATTCGATTTCTCTTACGTACCGTAAATATATCGCTTATAGGAGGTATTAATTTATTACTTTTAATCTTACGAATCCGTTTTAAAATTACTTTTTTTCTATATATAATAGGATTTATAGTCTCTACCTCCGGAATTATAAATAAACTAATAAAGAGAGCGCTCGTTAATATTAAATACTCTTCGATAACTTTATCGGTCTATAAATCTAGGCGACTTTACTCGAGGGGGAGAGGTTTAATTATTACGATAAACCTATTTAAAAGTCTAATAATATTACTACTTTATAAATATTAAATAATTAACGGAGTACTATCCTCTAGAGGTTAAAGTACTACTCTATCTTTAATTAATAACTCCGGTAGATTAACGAGATTATTAATATTTAAAGAAATACTTTATTCTAAAGAAAGTTAAAGCGAGGATATTTTTAAAATTAATACGCCTAATAAATTAAAAAGATTATTAATATTTAGAGAAATATTACTTTCTAGAAGGGGTTAAAGAGTCGCCGTATTTAAAATTTTTACCTTTAATTAATTAGAAAGACTATCGATATTTAGAAAAAATTCTAAAAACTCTAAATTTATAAAAAATATAATACCGCGGCTAAGGTCTTATAGTAGGTTAAATAAAATTAGAGTATTTATAAACGAGGTTTCTCTACGCTCGAACCCCGAAATCTTATAATTTTCGTTCTACTTTATATATCGATTAGGGTAAAATAAGGGTTTTATAATTTTAAACCCTTTTTTAAAGAGCCCCGATAGGCTTAAAGACGATATAAAATATATTTTATATAATACGTAACTTAATATCTTTAAGGTTATAACTCTTTTATTACCTCGTTTTAAAATTAAAAACGAGTCGAAGAAGTCGAAGGTTTTATTTCTATAAAGCGTAGACGGATCTTAATTAATAAATAAAGGCGATATAAGATCTTCGTTATATAATATATACTTTAATATCTCCGAGGGTATAAATAATATACTTTCCGTAGAAGAAAGTTTAAATAGTATATAATTTTATAATATTATAATTTCTTTATTAGATCGCCTTAATAAAGTTAAAGATAAGTCTATATAATTAATATTTTTAGTTCTTTTAAGCGTATATAAATCTTAATCGATAAAAGGAGGCGATATATCGGACGTTAAATTATTTAAGATTTTAATATATCTTTCTATTAATATAAATAATAGAGGAGAGCGTAAATATTTAATTTCATATATCGCGGGACCCGGGGTTTCTATTTCGATAAATATATTTAATACTTCGTATTATACCCTTTAAAGCCCCTTTTTAACGTAATTATAAATAGGGTAATAATAATTAATTACTTTATTTCTTTTCGAAGCGGTATCTTTATATAAAGAGGGTTATCGTTCTTTTTATTTTATTTATAATATATATTACTCCCGAGCTTAAAGGACTACCGGTTTATTAACGATATAATTATTTAAATATTCCGTCCTAGTTTAAATCTTTATATCGTAAATAACCTTATTATATATAAATTCGTTTAAGGTTAATATATCCGTCCTAGACTCTTTAGATTCGTTATTAGAATAAGAACTCGTCTAATAAATATAAATTTCTATATCGTCCGCGTCGATATTATCTTTAGTATCCGCGATAATTTATTTATTTAATAAAGGATTATTGTCTCCGAAGAATACCTAGAAGGTAGACCTTTAGATAAATAAAGATATAATATATTTTCCCTTCGGTTCTTCGATATTATATAGGTTTTAAGAGAATAGCCTAGTTTTAATCTCTTTTTATAAATCCTTAAAAAGGCGTCCGTATCGGTATTAAAAATCTAGTTTAATTTAATCCGTTATTAAAAGAGGTATAACCTAAATTATTTCTTTAACTTTTAATTAAAACCTATTTTATATCTCCGCCGCCTAGGACTTTATAAACCCTCGATAGTTATTATAATTAATTATATACGCGAGATAAATTTATATTACTCGTTGTAAAACCTCCTTTAAGACTATTTACGTAATCTTTAAAAATCGAAAACCTAACTTTAATATTAATTAGGCGAATTTATACTAAAGAATAAAATTCGGTTTTTTAATAATTGGTTTTTTCTTTAATAATTCTTTCCTAGGAGCTATATTAATAAGGTCTAGAAAATAATATAAAGTATATATTTATAATTATTTATAATTAAACTCGAACGAAGTACTATACTATATATAATTAAAGCGACGCTCCGTATTCTATTTAATAAGGTTATAAATACGCCCTTCGAATAACTCTTATATAATAATATATAGTATATCCTATACCGGGGGCTCTAATAAAAGTTTAATAACTTTCGAGTAAAATTTAAAATATTTAATATCCTTATAAAAAGTATAAAGAGAGGGTATTATATATTTGATTGTATAAATATTCCTAAGGATTATATCTTATATTATCGGGTTTAATACTTTAATAAAAAGTTTTCTTACTTTTATATATTATTTAACGAAACCTACGTTATATTCGGATATTATAAAGGCTCGGAGTTCTAACGTCTTTATTATAATAATATCGACTAAATTTATTAATTAACTTCGGGAGCCGGTGATCCTCGACTATACCCGACGGATATAACGGAGATATATTATTAATTCCTATATTTTATTAGCGTAAATAGATCTCTATAAGGTAGTAGTAATTATTTCGTAGTATTTTAATATTAAATACCGGCGTATTATCTTAATATAAAAAGCGTCTTATAAATTTATAATATCGAGGAGGTTATCGAACCCTTACCGAAGTACCTTAATATTTAAAATTCGTTTAAGGTCTTTAGTTTTATCTTTCGTTAATCGCGCCTATTATTTTCTTTCCGTAACGTTATCGTTTAGTCGGTAATAAAGTCGGATATAATAAAATATTTCTCCGTCCAAAAAGTTTATTAAATTTAAATATTCTTCGCGTAGATTCGTAATAACCTCCGGGGTTATATCTAGGTTATATTAATTTACTCCGATAATTTATTTAATAAAAAAAAATACTATTTAAATAAAAATCTACGGTTTATTATATATCCTCCGTAGATAAGTACTCTTAAATTACTATTAAATAATATCGTCTATAAAGTACTCTTAATATCGTACCGTTAATAAATACTAGTCTCGGTAGTTAATCTTCGTTTTTAGAACTATATAAAAGGGCCTATTACGATATTTTTAATTCTCGGATCGATATTTATAACTCTTTATCGGATATAAATACGGCGACGCGATATATTAAATAAAGTCGGTAATAGCTCTTTATAATAAATACCCGCTTTAACCTCTAAACGTTCTTTAGTTAAAGGAGTTATACTAGTTAATATATAAAAAGTCGTAGGTAAGAAATATCGATATATATAAAGCCGCGATAATTAATATATCGCTTTTAGCGAGTATTAATATCTTACGTATTTATACGATATTATAAAAAACGATTTATATTATCTAGTATTTTAGTCTAATTTAAGGAAGGAAACGGATATTTTTTATAATTATAAAAAGATAGAGGTAAGCTTAAGCCTCTTTTATTTTATTTAATAATAAGAATTATATTTAAATTTCTAATAAAGATATCCCTACTTTCGATAATAAAGTTATACCGAAATGGTATTAAGGCTAGAAGTATCGTTTATTTATTAAATAACGTTAGAGCTAGTATTAATAACGACGCGAAAATAACTTCGGACCTATAAATATCGCCTATAATCCAAACGAGAGTATATTTATTAATAGTAGTAACGCAGAAATAACTTTAAAGCCATAAGTATCGCTTATAACTTATAATTTATAATTAATATCTCGACTCCTCTATAGATGAGCTATATTTCTATTAATTTAAAAAGAACCTAATTTTAGTTTATATATTAATAAAGTTAAATAACTATACTATTAAACGTCTCTAGATATAACTACTCGATATAATAATAAATATCCTACGGTCCTACTAGCTCAGAAATTATTCGATATAATTACCGAGCGAATACCCGCACTCTACGTAAGGTATATCTCGTATTCGTTTAACCGCGCGCTTCGACCCGAGTAGAAATAATCCGGCGTATTATAGGATACGATTTTCTATAACCGAGACTAAATAATAATAATTACTTCTATCGGTTATAATATTTTAATTAATTTTATTTTTATTAGCCCCGATTTTACCGCCGGTTACGATATTTTAAATAATATTTAAATATTATTTATTTATATAGTCTTCGTCGTTAATAATTAATCTAGAGATATAAATTTCGATTTTAAATATTAATAACTCTTTCTTTAGTACCTACGACTCTATATATTTAATAAGGTAGTAGGAGAGGTTACCTTTAACTCTAGTAATATAATAAATATTAACGATATTTTCTATTATTTTAAAATTATTAATATTACTCCCGACCCTCGAAAACTATTCTCGTATAATTCGAACGGGTTATAATCGGAGTATATATTCTAAGATAATCGTTTACTTATATTAAAAACGATTAAATCTTAGGACGTAATTAATATCGGAGGGTAAACTTCGAAATTAAAAGATATTTCTTTAATTTATAAGACTATATTTACGCTATAAAACGATAAGAGAGAATAATATATTTTTAAAAAACCTAAATATAACCCGGAGTCTATTAAGTTAATAAGAGACTTCACCGGTAAATAGTATAATATCCGATAAAGTTAGCGATAAGTATTATTTTATAATTAATATTAATTTAATATATAATAATATATTAATCGGGCTTATAATAAAGGATATTCTTCTCTTTATTTTCTTATTCCGGAGTAAATATATAGTCGTATCTAGAAATATAAATACTTTAGACTTTTACTATATTAGTCTTATTACTAAATATTAATAATATAATAACTTAACGCGCGGCTATAATATATAATATAAACCGTTAATAATATTATTCAAATTCTCTAAACTATTTATTTATTACTAGTTTTACGAGAATTTAACGATTTAACGATAAATATTAAAGAAAATTAAATAATTATAAAGCGACGCCGCTAAAAGATATTATTAAATACTAGGAAAACCGGACCTTAGATATAAAAACGGCCGGCGTCCTCGTAAATAATCGTTTATACTACGACTACTTTAGGAATTTATATAGGTAGCGTAGTTATCGCTTAGAGGCCTTAAACCGACTATTTAATCTATATTAATAATAATACTATTATATTCTTTAATTCTTTAATTTTTATTTTTAATACCTCGTTATTCTTCTTTATTTCTTCCGCTACTTTTATAATATCTTAATCTCGATCGTTATTCTAAATTAATATATTTAATACCGTTATAGGGGCTATCGTAGGGGCCGTTATAAAAACCGTTATAAAACCTTCCGCCGTAAATATTAATTTTTTAATAATCTCTTACTTCGGTAAAATATTCTATAGCGGTATATACCCCTTAAATTTATAATATATTCTTTTATTATATTCTACTCTACCTTTCCCTTTTATCGTCGCGTATTTTAAATATATTATCTAGGTAGGTTTATCCTTAAATAAAATTTAAATATTAATAACCGGGCGACGACGATTATAACTTTTTTAAAATTTAATATAGTTATTTACCGCCTTATACGCGACGTATATAAATTAATTTAAGTATTTTCCGTTAAATTTCTTATACTTTACTCTTCCTTAGGCGTTACTTTTTCCGTTTTAATTTAAATATATAACGGCGATATCGTTACTAAATTCGTCTTTAGTCCGGACCTCGTAAATTTCCTTATCGCCTCTTAATCGTTTAAGTACGTAGTATTTCTAGTAGTTTAATTTTATTTCGCGGTAACCGATTATTAACTCTCCTTATAGGGTCTTTCCTAGAATAAATATAAATAAAATAACGGTAGTTAAATTAATAAATACTTTAGGCTTTCTTAAAGTAAAAGAAATATTAATAATTAACTCGATAAGTACTTTAGGCTCCTTTAGGATAAAAAGAGTAATTAAATTAACGGGTATTTTAAACTCCTTTAGGATAAAGAGAGTAATTAAATTAATAAATATTTTAAACTCCTTTAAGATAAAGGGATTATTAGTGGCTCTAGGCGGGTTATTTATATTTATATTATCTTCGTCGTCGGACTCTAGCTCTATATTATTTTTTATAAATATTAAATCCTTAAGTTTAAATCCCCTAGCTACTTCTTATATTTTTAAATATTAATAAATATATTATACTACTACCTATAGAGTACCCGGAAAGAATATCGATTTACTTTAATATACTATACCTATTTTCGGATTTTTAATATTAGATTTAAGATTTATTAAAGTCGCTAGTTTAATAAATACTACTTTAATTTTATTTTAAGAACTAATATTATTTACGCCTAAAATTTTATAAAAGTCTATAGGGTCGTATATTATAATATTATTAATTTTATTATTCTAGGAATTTATTTTAAACTTTTTTTTACTTTTTAATTCCTTTTTTAATTTTCGTATACCGGATTTATTAGAAACTTTTACGCGAGACGTAGTATTCTAGCTCTTTTATAGGCGCCTAATCGTTATAATATTTTAATACTTTTATTAATCCGCCGTATTTTAAGACTCGTCTAGTTTAGGTATATTTTTAAATATAATTAAATTTATTACTTAAACTATACCTATAACTAAAACCTCTTCGTTAATATTAACTTTATTAATAGTAGGTACCTCTAGAGTAAAAATCGATATTATTAATAATACTCTTTTTTAAATACGAGAGTATACTACGAGTAAATTTATTTAGAACTTTACTTTATAATTCTAAAGGTATTTAAAGATATTTTACTATTACTTAATACTCTTTAAAGAAGAACGCGAGGAATCTTATAAATTAAAATTAAAGAATACGCGTCTAACGTATATTTTTATTTATTCCGTTACCGGATTTATTTCGTAAGAAATATTATATTACTAAAAGTATAATTTAAGTTAAAAGCCGCGAGAAAAGACTATTAGGGCACGTTATTCCGTATATAAATTAATACCCTTAAAGGAGATATAATATAATCTAGTTTCGGTATTAATCGCCTTTTTTAAGAAATAATATAAAGGTTATTTTTTTTTATCTTTAATCGTTTACTACTCCCTAGTCTTTAATATTTAATTAAATTATTCTTTATCGAAGTAATCGCCCCTCTCGAATATAAGATTTATCGCGACCTTATATTTATATCTTAATATATATTACTCTTTAGACTAAAGCGAGCTAACCGACTCTCTTAATAATTTATTATTAATATTATATACGTCGCCGAGTAGACTCCTAGTCGTTAGAATTATTATTACGATTCTACTAAAGACTACGTTATAATTTAATATATTAATATTATCTAGCCTAGATACCTCGATTAAAAAATAATTAAAGATTATATAAAACGCGATATCGGTTAACCTTAATATATCTCGTCCGTTAATTAATATTTAAATTATATTTATTTTTATCTCGGCGAGTAGACCTACTCTTTTAGAAAATTATATATTTACGCCCTTATATTTATTCTTTAACTCGACGATAATTATAATCGGTATCTCCTTCTTTATATTATTTTTTATAATATTAATTACTCCTCGCTTTTTACCTTCCCTAAACTATAATATCTTTATAAATTTAACTTTAAATTCAGCTTTAAATTTAGTTTATAATATTATAAACTTATATATAATAAGGTCTATAATCGTTCTAATGAATATTATATTATAAAAATCGCTTTTCTTCGAGGGAGTAATAAACTAGTATTAATAAAAAAGAGCGAGTAATTTAATAAAATATATATTTTAGTATAAATACCGATACTAGTACTTATACGAGAGTAGATATAAATTAAGAAATATTTATATTTTAGTTTTATCCCTAGTTAGCCTTATCGGTACCTTATATCTAAACTACTACTCTATTAAATAAACTTTATAAACTTCTTCGATATTATATTAACTCCTCTATAAACGGGGTATTTAAATTATATTAACGAAATTAATCCCCTTTAACGCGGTAGAAAAGCGAATTTATTAAAGTAAAGGATATTATAAAATCGTCCCTAGTTCTAACTACGCGACCGTTAAAGAGATTCTCTTCGAGTATTTATTTTCTTAAGACTAATCGGAGGCGGAAGCCTATACCGTATTTATAAATTATCCTATTATTTAATATTAAGTAATAAGCCTCTAGAGAATATACCGATACTCTATAAAGTTAAATTCGGTTAATTATATAAATATAAAGTAATTCTATTAATTTAGACGAGCTACTAGGATTAAGAGTCTTTAATATAATTTAATATTATATAAAAGACTCTTAACTAAACCGCTAAGATATTTTATTATTATTTAGTCGAAATCCTAAATTATAATCGTAGGCTATAACGCTCGCTTTAATAATACTCGCTTTCGAATATCTTATTAAGAATCTCAGTAACTAATTTAGAAGGTAGGATAAATATATATAAATTAATAACTTTAAAGTATAAATCTCTTACGGGAAGGTTTATTATTATAATAAATATATATAATACGAGCTATAGGTATTTTAATCTATATAATAATAACTATTTATACGTAAAATAGTAGGTAATAATTTAGAGAAACTTTTATTACGGTTTATATAGCCTAAAATAATATAATTTACGTCTCTTCTACTTTCGGCTCTCCTCTAGAAGCGAGGAAAGAGATTAATAACTAGGAGTATTTATATATTTATAGTAACGGATAAAAAGCGCTTTTATTCGTATTCTAATAGTAGTTTATATTATTAAAACTAATTTTAGTCTAATAATATAATATTATAATATTATAAAACCGCCGCGTTAAGTCTTTATCTCGTAAAGAAAATATTAATATAGTATTCTAGGGTATATACGTAGCTAGCTCCTTTATTAGAGATTAATAAATAATAACGCCTTATTATTATCTAGCTCCCTTAGCGTTTAAATTATTTCGAATTAATCGAAAATATTCTACTACTTTAATAAGAGATAAATTCCTCGGTATATTATTATAACGTAGGCCGATATATTTATCGCGATAAATATCTACCTTATCCGAAGAATACTTCTTATTATTATTATTATTAGGACTAGTTAAAATTTAGATTAAAGGCTCTTTATTTATAAAGTAGTAATTTCTTACGTCGAGAGTTATTAATAATATAAAGTTATTCTCGTCGGTTACTTCGGGATCTACCCCGTATCTAATTAATATCCGAATTATTTTATGAAACTTATACTCGTTATATAACTATATTAGAAATATAAGGACTTACGTAAAGGGTATTACCCCCGAACGATTCGGTTTATTTAAATTAACTCCTCCTATTAAGAGGAGTTTTAAAACGCTTAAATAAAATTATATTATAATAAATATATATTTCTTTAATAGGGTAGAGCCCCCTATATTAAGTCTTTTAAGATTTACGCTAGTATCGAGTAAAGTCTTAATCGCGTATTATTATAATAAATAGTCGTTCGTTATCGCTAGGGAGATTAATAATATAATTTATTTTTCGCTATTAATATCGGTATTATAATTAAATAGTAGTTCGATTATTATAATAATCTATACTTTAATAGGGAACTCGTCGGGCTTATTTAAAACTACTAAATAAAATATATTAAAACTAGATTTTTATATAATAAAATTAATATTAGCCCTATATTTAAATAGTATCTATATCGCCGTAGTCTTTAAATATTTACTAGCTACTATTAAGGCTATTCTATTATTACTCGTTATATTTATAACGGCGCCTTTTTTTAGAAGTAACTTAATTACTCCTATTTTCCTAAAAATAACGGCGTAGTATAAAACCGTCTCTTCGTTCGATAATTTAAGATTTATATCTACTCCGCTTAATAGAAGAGGGCCTACTATACGATTTATATTTAAATAAATAATTAAGATATTAGATTTTTTATTATCTACTTTTATAGTATTAAAAAGAGCCGTATATTAATAGCGACCGGATAAAGCGTTAATATTAACGCTTTTTACTAGTAGTATTTATATTATCTACGGATTATCTATCCTAGCAGCCAGGTATAATACGCTATATTTATTATTTTCTTTCGCGTTAGTATTAACTTTATTCCCGAGGAGCTACTCGAGAGCCTTATTAATATCGGCTCCGACGATATAATAAAGGGCGTTTTCCTCCGCCGTATAAATTTTATATATAGGAGCGGTTATATAAAGAGTTTCCATACGAAGCTCGGCTTTACGAGAGGAATAAATTATATTTATCTCGAATACTATATTATTTATTATAGCCCTCTTAAATCTCGTTACGATCTTTGGCCCTAGCTACTTTAAGAATTCTTTATTTATCTATAATTTAACGATAACTTATTATTCGTTTTATTATCGTTAGTTTTATTATTTATTTAGTTTATTTAATAATTTACCTTTAACACCTATATAATAACGTAGGTCGTTATTCGCTTTAAACTTATTAATATCGAGCTCGTTAATAGTATAATTAAACTATATACTACTAAAATTAATAATGATTATATATTTTACTTTGGTTACTAAGCTGTTTATAACTATAACTTTAATAATATTAATATAAAGTAAAGTAATAAGTAACGTAGATATTAATCGGTAATCGAGCGGGAATATAATTAATATAATTTACTATTCTATCGTATTCATTTACGAAATTTTATTATAGATTCTATATTCGGCCCTAGGATTAAAAGTAATAATATAGACTATAATATCGTTTTTATAACTTGTATTTACTTTCGTATCTTATTTTCTTAATATAAATCCTTTTACTACCTCGCCCCGGTATTTATTAACTTTATTAATTATTTAAAATAACTCTTATAATAGCCCTCTATATTTACTATAAAGTATTTATCGCCGGATTATATTATTATATTATATTAATACTCTTCGCGACTCTTTTTCTAATATTTATATATTATACTCCGGCTCTCGTCTTTTACTATAAATAATATATATCTTTTCTAATAAAAGAGGATAGAGAGTAAACGGGAAAGGAATTA
>JAABUS010005319.1_pt1 | contig 17104 bp, 15 predicted proteins | sample 5560161 | NCBI WGS metagenome assembly JAABUS01 (sample SAMN10711885, study PRJNA513376) | rock metagenome | isolation source: Antarctica rocks | place: Antarctica: Victoria Land, Trio Nunatak nord | collected 2016-01-04
TCCCGTCGCCCTCGACGATTCCCCGGTCGGCGAGCGCGTGGGCGAGCGCATTCGTGCGCCGGTGCACCTCGCGGAAGCTCAGCGAGCCGAGCTCGTCGACGATCGCGCTGCGGTCGGGATGGCGGATGTCAGACGCCGCATAGCCCGCGGCGGGGGTGGGGCCGAAGCGCCGCAGGGCCTGGCCGATGCGAAGGAGCTTGTCGGGACGCACCGGGCCGATCACCCCTGCCTCGGCGAGCGTGCGGACGGTGTGGACGCGATCGCCGACGGACATCCCCGCTATCCAATCACTTTCCGTCCGAGGAGCGGCGTACCTTGTTGCATTCGAATGGAAGCTGCCACTCCTCTCCGCCAGTCCAGCGTCCGCGTCGTCGGCGATCGCGTGATCGTCGACGGCGTCCTGATCGACGACGCCTGTGCGGTGCGGCTGATCGGGGAGCGCGAGGAGGCGGGCGTCAACCCGGTCGCGACCCTGGTCGACGCAGTCGAGATCGGGGCCCGGGTGCTCGACCGCGAGCAGGCGGCGGCCAACGCCGACTTCGTGCGCACCGAGTTCGAAAAGGCCTCGCGCGAGGTCGAGATGTCCTTCGCCCAGCGCGCCGAGCAGGTCTCCGAACGCCTGTCGGGCCAGCTCGAGGAGGTCTTCGGCCCCGACAGCGGCCACCTGTCCAAGGCGCTCGACCGACACTTCTCCGACGACAGCTCCGGGGCGGTCCAGCACCGTGTGCGAGCGGTGGTCGGCGAGGTCATGCAGCGCTCCCGCGAGGAGCTCCTGCGCCAGTTCTCCGCGGCCGACGGCCAGAACCCGCTGGCCGACTTCAAGGCCGCGTCGGTGCGGGCGATCCGCCAGATGGGCGACCAGCAGGGCGAGGCGCTGCGCGCGATGGGCGACAAGGTCTCCGCTCTCCAGCTCGAGGTCCAGCGCCTCCAGAGCGAGCGCGAGAAGCAGCTCGAGCTCGCAATCGAGCGCGATCGCGGGACCGCGAAGGGCCGCTCCTACGAGGAGGCGGTCTTCGAGGCCGTCGATGTCATCGCCGTGGCCCAGGGCGACGACGCCGAGGCCGTCGGCGACCGCAAGGGCGCGACGCGCAAGACCGGCGACGTGGTCGTCGGGATCGACGGCTGTCGCGGCCCCGCGCGCGGGCGGGTCGTCTTCGAGGCCAAGGACTCCAAGCTCTCAAAGCCCGAGGCCGTGCGCCAGCTCGACCGGGCGATGGCCGAGCGCGGCGCCGACTACGCCGTGCTCGTGGTCCCCAGCGAGGAGCACCTGCCCGCGAAGACCACCGCGCTGCGCGAGATCAACGGGGACAAGCTCGTCGTCGCCTACGACCCGGAGGATGGGTCGCGGCTCGCGCTCGAGGTTGCCTACGCGCTCGCCCGCGCCCGCGTCGTGACGGCCCGCGGCGGCGGCGACGGCCTCGACGCCGGCGCGCTGGCCGAGGCGGTCGAGCGCACCCTGACCGCGATGGGCGACGTCCGGGCGGTCAAGCAGCAGCTCACGGGCGCCACGACGAGCATCGACAAGGCTCGCGAGGTGCTCGAGGCGATGGCCGCTCGGGTCCGTGCGCACCTGGAGGATCTCGCCGAGCAGCTCGCGGCCGCGCAGGCGCGCGCCGAGGAGTAGCGTCGAGAGCGTGCCCGCTCCGATCCGCCGCCGCGCCGTCGCTCACGGCCGCGTCCAGGGAGTCTTCTTCCGCGACTCCGTCCAGGAGCAGGCCGGCTCCGAGGGCGTCGCCGGCTGGGTGACCAACCGCGACGACGGCGCCGTCGAGGCCGTCTTCGAGGGGAGTCCCGCGGCGGTCGAGGCCCTCGTGTCGTTCATGCGCAGCGGCCCGAGCAGCGCCGACGTCGAGGATGTCGAGGTCAACGAGGAGGAGCCAGAGGGGCTGACCGGCTTCGACGTGCGCTGAACGAGGCGTCGGTGAGGCGCGCCACGGGCTTCGCCCCCCGCGCTTCAGCCGCCCCCCGCGACGGCCCGCTCGAACGCTTGGCGCGCCGGCGCGCCGTGCACCGCGAAGACGATCCGCTCAAGGCCGCCGGCGCCGCCGGCGAGGTGGCCGCGAACCTCCTCGACCTCGATGCGGGCAGCCTCCTCGAGCGGAAAGCCGCCGACGCCCGTGCCGAAGGCGACGAGGGCGAGCGAGCGGGCTCCGAGCTCGTCCGCTCGCCGCAGGGTGCTGGCGGTCGCCTCGCGGATGATCTCCGCGGAGGTCGGCCCGCCGAGCTCCATGGTCGCGGCGTGGATGACCCACCGTGCCGGCATGTCGCCCGCCCCGGTCTCGACCGCCTCGCCGAGGCCGATCGGCGCGCGCTCGTCGCTCTCGCGCTGAACCTCCGGGCCTCCGGCTCGCGAGATCGCCGCCGCGACACCGCCGCCGTGGACGAGTCGCGTATTGGCGGCGTTGGCGATCGCGTCGACCTCGAGCGTCGTGATGTCGACCTCTAAGACCTCGATGCGCGGCTCGCTCATCCCATGACGACGATATAGCGCGGACGAGATCGTCGTCTGCCTCGCCTATCGGGGTCAACGACGGTCTGGTGCCCAGAGGTGGCCAACCTCGACTACATGTCCAGCGCATCGAACGAATGCCGTCTGGACCTCAAGAAACGAGCGCCTAGGCGCCGATACAGGTTCGGTCACGGACCGACGCACGGACTTGGAGGCAGAAGGCCATGAAGCGAATCAGGATCCTTTACGGGCTGATCGTCGCAGCCATGGGGCTGGGAGTGGTCATCGCCTCGGCCGCCATGGCCGACGGCTCGGACTCAAGCCGCAAGGAGCCGTCGAAGAAGGGCCACGAGGTGTGGACCATCGACCAGACCGACAGTCGCACTGGCTACGGCGGCTACCTGCACATCTACGACGGCGACGACCTGCAAGCCGATGCGGCCACCGCGCAGCCCGAGACCATCGACCTGGGCGGCGCAGCGAACGATCTCTGCCTCCGCAACACGGGCGCCAACGCGGTTCGACCCCACATGATCGTCTTCAACGGCGGCGACTTCGACGGGCCCGGAGGAAACCGCTACGCGGCGATCTCCTTCGTGGTCAGCGGCCACGTCCTCATCATGGACGCCCAGACCCGCGAGCCACTCGACTGCCTGCGCATGAGCCCGGGCGCCGGCGGCGCTCAGCAGGCCCACGCGATGTGGCCCACGCGCGACCAGCGCTACCTTGTGGTCGCCAACCAGAACGGCAAGCTCCTGCAACGCATCCGCACCGACTACGCCAACCGCAGGTTCACGCTCGAGATGGAGGCGACGCTGAGCCTCTACGAGGGCACGACGCCAAGCGGCGCACCCAAGCAGGACCCCGTACTGCGGCCCGACAACGCTCCGATCTGCCCGCGGACCACCAACGACGGGCGCTTCACGTTCGTCTCGCTGCGCGGCGGCGGCGCCTTCGTGGTCGATCAGAACGCAAGCCCGATGCGGATCGTGGCCGAGTACGACCGCAACACCATCGACGACAACGGCTGCGGCCAGATGCAGGCGGACGACCGCATGTACGTCAACGCCGGCGCCGGCGCTCCCGGCGACCCCTTCGGACACAAGGTCTACTCGTTCGATCTGAACCAATTCCGTCGGACGCCGTCGACCACGCCGAACACGCCTGCGCCGACCCTCGTCTACAGCCGCGAGGGCGAGGTCGACGCGCACGCGGTCGCGGTGACCAAGGGCGAGAAGTACCTCCTGGCGGGCGACCGCATCCAGAACGACGTCACCGTGGTCAACACGCGCAGGAACGAGGTCGTCAACCGGTACAGCCTCGTGGGCCCGCTCTCGAGCGACCCGGCTCCGGACCTGTTCGATCTCTCCCCCGACGGCAAGACGGTCTACGCGTCCCTGCGCGGCCCGGCACCGTTGAGCGGCGGGCACGACGCGATCGGCGCCACGCCGGGCATCGGCGTGATCGACGTCCGGCGCGGCGGCAAGGATGGCGCGATGGTCGGGCTTGCCCCGTCCCGTCGGTCCGACGGAAAGCCGCCCGACCCCCACGCCATCCGCGTCCGCACGCTCGGGTAGCCGCGGGCGCCGGCCGCATGGGGAGATGAGCGAATCCGAATCCCAGCGCTTCGCGCGGCTCCGAGGAGCCGCGCGAAGCCTGCGGATCCAGGTGAGCGTCGCATTGCTCGTCGGCGCCGCACTGTGCGCCTACGTCGCGAGCCACAGCTCGGGAAGCGAGCTGGCGGGCGCCTATCGCGAGGGGGGTCGGGAGCTGCTCGCCACCGCCGGGGAGAGCTTCCGGCAAGACCTGATGGATCCGAGGGCCGGACCCCCGATCACTCTGCAGGAGCGCACGCAGCGTGTGAGGCGCCTGCATGCCGGCATCGTGGGAGCGGTGGTCTGGGGCCGTCGTGACGCGCGCGTCGCGGCGCTCGCCACGAGCGGCCCCGCAGCGCTCGCCGGAAGCCGGCAGGTCGCCGAGCGGGCGCGGCGCGCCCCGGTCAAGCGCCCGTCCCAGACCGAAGTCCGCGCAGACGGCCGGCACGTCGCCGTGCTCCTGCTTCCCCTTCCGGCCAACCGCTTCGACGCCGCGGCGCTCCAGCTCGCCTACGACCTCGAGCCCCACGACACGGCGATGGCCCACCGCACACGCCGCTTCGCGCTCATCCTCACCACGCTCCTGCTGAGCTTCACGGCGTTCACCGCCCTGGTGCTCGGCCGCGCCGTGTTCACCCCCCTCCAGAGGCTGCGCCTGGCCACCCACCGCATCCGCGCGGGCGAGCTGTCCAGCCGCCTGAACTGGACCCGTCGCGACGAGATCGGCGTGCTCGCGCACGACTTCGACCAGATGGCCGACGGCTTGGAGCAGAGCCACCAGCGGCTGCGGGCCCTGGCGCTCGAGGACCCCCTCACCGGCCTGGCAAACCACCGCCACTTCCAAGAGGTCCTGGCCGACAGCCTCGCCCGAGCGACCCGTGAAGGCAGCCCCCTGGGCCTCGTGGTCCTCGACGTGGACAACTTCAAGCGCCTCAACGACGCGCGCGGCCACACCTTCGGCGACGAAGTGCTGCGCGCGGTCGGAGAGCGGCTGGACAGCGCGATGAAGGGCATCGGCTTCCCCGCCCGCCTGGGCGGCGACGAGTTCGCCGTCATCCTGACCGACACCGACGCTAACCGGGCCCTGGCGCTCGCCGAGGCCGCCCGGGCCGCCGTCGCCGGTCTCGAGCCGCGTGGCTTCCAGCTCTCCTGCTCGGCCGGAATCGCCTGCTTTCCCGACGACGCCAGACAGGCCACCGCGCTCCTCCAGCTCGCCGACGGAGCGCTCTACTGGGCCAAGCGAAGCGGCCGCGACCACGCGCGACGCTATGACCGCGAGCACGTGCTCGTGCTGACCGACGAGCAGCGCGCGGTGCTCGACGAGATGCTCGAGCGCCCCGACGCGATCTGCCCGGTCTTCCAGCCGATCATGCGCCTGGACAGCGGAGCGATAGCCGGCTACGAGGCGCTCGCGCGCTTCGTGGGCGACGGCAAGCTGCCTCCCTCGTGGTGGTTCGCCCAGGCCCACCGATTCGGCCTCGGCCCGCAGATGGAGGCCGAGGCGGTGCGCGTCGCGCTGGCCGCAGAGAAGCGGCCCGCGGGGGCGTTCCTCTCGGTCAACGTGAGCCCCTCCGCGCTGCTCGCGGCATGCGTACGCGACGAGCTGCCCGACGACCTCAGCCACATCGTGCTCGAGATCACCGAGCACGAGCACATCGCCGACGAGAAGTCCCTCCACGCCGTCCTCGCGCCACTGCGCCTGCGCGGCGGCCGCGTGGCCATCGACGACGCGGGCGCGGGCTACTCCGGTCTCCAACAGGTGATGCGCATAGGCGCCGACATCATCAAGCTCGACCGGGCGCTCGTCGAGGGCGTCCACCGCGACAGCGCCAAGCGCGCGCTGGTGGAGTCGTTCGCGAGCTTCGCGGCGAGCACGGGCGCCGAGGTCTGCGCGGAGGGCATCGAGTGCCTCGAGGAGCTGCGGACGCTGGCCGAGCTGGGCATCACCTACGGTCAGGGCTTCGCGCTTGCGCGCCCGGCCCGGCCCTGGGCGGCGGTCAGCGAGGATGCGGTCGAGGTGTGCCGCGAGGTGGCTCGCCAGGCCGCGCCCCGGGTGGCCAGCCTCGCCGAGCGCCGCCTGGCCCAGCAGTTGGACTCAGCCTGACCGGCGGCGACCGAGAGCGCCGGCGAGCGCGCTCCGCGCCGGCTCAGCCGACCTCGGCCGGCTCTTCGCGGCCGGCGAGGCGCTCGCGACCGCGCTGGACGGCCGCGATGAACTTCGAGAGGTTGACCTCGAGCGTGTTGAGGATCTCGTCGGCATAGTCCTCGGCGCCGAGACGGATCTCGCGCTCGCGGGCCCGAGCATCCTCGATGATGTCCTCCGCGGCGCGCTCGGCCTGCTTGGTGATCTCCTCCTGGCTGACCAGGCGGGCCTGGCGCTCGCGCGCCTCCTTGACGACTCGCTCGGCCTCGCGCTTGGCCTCGGCGAGCATCTCCTGACGCTCCTTGACGATCCAACGGGCCTGCTTGATCTCCTCGGGAATCGTCGCCCGCATCTGGTCGAGGATGTCGTAGATCTCCTCTTTGTCCACGCGAACCTGATCGGTCAGGGGGACCGGCTTGGAGTTGTGGACCAAGTCGTCCAGCTTGTCGATGAGGACCAGGACGTCCATGCGCGAACCTCTTTCGTCAGCGCCCGAGCGCTTCCTTCAACCGCCCGGCGACGCCAGGCGGCACTAAGTCGTCGATCTCTCCACCGAACGTCGCAAGCTCCTTCACGCCGCTCGACGAGAGGAAACTGTACTGCGGCGAGGCCATCAGGTAGATCGACTCTATCTCCGGGGCCTGCAGGCTGTTGAGCTGATTCATCTCGAGCTCGTACTCGAAGTCCGAGATCGCCCGCAGGCCCTTGACGATCGCCATGGCGCCCTTCTCGCGCGCGAAGGCGACGACAAGGACCGAGAAGGGCTCGGCGCGGACGTTGGCCAGGTGACCGGTTGCCTCCTCGACCATCGCGCAGCGCTCGGCGGCCGAGAACAGCGCATTTGACTTGCGCAGCTGGATGTCGACCACGCCGACGATGACCTGGTCGAACATGGCCGCCGCGCGCGAGATGACGTCAACGTGCCCTTTGGTGATCGGGTCATAGCTGCCGGGGCAGACGGCGATGCGGTTGGAGGGGTTCACGGTGCGTGGATGCGGATGAGGGTGTCGCCGTAGCGGCGCTCGTCGAGCAGGGTGAGCGCCAGTTCGAGCGGCGCACGGCGGTCGCTCTCGCTCACCACCCGCGCGCCGGGGGCGAGGACGGAGGTCAGCAGGGGTGACAGCTCGGGAGCCAGCCGGCCGGCGAGCCGGTACGGGGGGTCGAGGAGCACCAGATCGTATGCGGCGCCGGATCCGCGTGCGTTGCGAAGGAAGGTCCGGGCGTCCTGACGGCGCACCTGCCCGTCGGCATCCAGTGCGGCGAGGTTGGCGCCGATCGCGCGGATCGCCGCGGGCGCGCTGTCGACGAATGTGGCCTGTGCGGCGCCTCGCGAGAGCGCCTCGAGACCCAGCGCTCCGGAGCCCGCGAAGAGGTCGAGCACACGCGCGCCCTCCACGTCGCCGAGCACGGCGAACAGCGCCTCGCGGACGCGGTCGGAGGTGGGCCGGGTGGCCGCGCCGCGCGGCGCGGCAATCCGCCGGCCGCCGAAGCGGCCCGCGACGATCCTCACGCCGGGATCGGCTCGAGCGCCTCGGCTCCGAAGCGCTCACGCAGCGCGCCGGCGAGGAGGATGTGCTCGGGCGCCTGAAGCTCGGGGTCGGCGTCCACGATTCCCTGCGCCGCCGCGTGTGCGCGCTCGAGGAGCTCCGGGTCGAGCTCGGCGAGGCCCGACTGCCGCGTTCCGATCAACTCTCCCTCACCCCGAAGGGCGAGGTCGATCTCGGCGAGGCGGAACCCGTCGTGGTGCTCGGCGAGGGCCCGCAGCCGCGCTGAGTCCTTGGAGCCGAAGAGCAGGCACACCGAGGCGTGGCCGCCCCGCCCGACCCGTCCACGGAGCTGGTGGAGCTGGGAGATCCCGTAGCGCTCGGCGTCCTCGACGAGCATGACCGTCGCGTTGGGCACGTCGATGCCGACCTCGATCACCGAGGTGGCGACGAGCACGTCGGCCCCTCCTCCGGCGAATGCGGCCATCGCGGCCTGCTTCTCGCGCGGGCGCATCTGGCCGTGCAGGAGCTCGAGGCGGAACCCCTCGAGCTCGGTGCGGGCGAGCCGCTCGAGCTCGGCCGTCGCCGCGCGCGCCTGGAGCAGCTCTGACTCCTCGACCAGCGGACAGACGACGAACGCCTGCCGGCCCGCCCGCAGCTCCTCGCGGATGCGCTCGTAGGCGCGCGCGCGCTCGCGCTCGCCGGCGGCCACATGGGTCTCGATCGGTTGACGCCCGCCCGGCAGCTCGCGCAGCGCGGTGACGTCGAGGTCGCCGTAGCCGGCGAGGGCGAGCGTCCTGGGGATCGGCGTCGCGGTCATGTGGAGCAGGTGCGGGGGATGTCCCCGCGCGCCCTTGTGGTCGAGCGCCGCACGCTGGCGGACCCCGAAGCGGTGCTGCTCGTCGACGACGGCCACCGCGAGGCGATCGAGCTCGACGTCCTCTTCGATGAGGGCGTGGGTCCCGACCACCAGCGAGAGCTCCCCGGAGGCGAGCTTTGCCAGCACGTCCGCTCTCCGGCCGCCCGGGGTCGAGCCCGTGAGCAGCGCCAGCGGGACCACCTCTCCGGGCATGAGCCGCTGGATGGTCGCGAAGTGCTGCTCGGCCAGGGTCTCCGTCGGTGCCATCAGCGCGGCCTGCATTCCGTGCTCGACGGCGCGCAGCATCGCCCACAGCGCGATGACGGTCTTGCCCGATCCGACCTCTCCCATCAGCATGCGCTGCATGGGCCGCTCGCCCCCCAGTTCCGTGGAGATCGCCGCGATGGCCCGCTTCTGGTCGCCGGTGAGCGCAAAGGGCAGCCCGCTCTCGAGCCAGCGCTCGGTGAGAGAGAACGGACCGTCGAGCACGGGCGCGTCGCCGGCTGCCCGGCGCCGCGCCCGTCGGACGAGGAGGGCGAGCTGGCGGAGCAGGAGCTCGTCGAGCTCGAGCCGGCGGCGCCCGACCCGGTGGTCTTCGTCGCCCTCCGGGAAGTGCACCGCGTCGAGCGCGGCGCCCCGGTCGGGGACGCCCTGGGCCACCCGCAGCCGCGCCGGGAGGGGCTCGACGACGTCGTGCAGGGCGGCGCGGTGCTCGCGCACCAGCGCGAGGATCTCGGTCGAGCTGATCCCCTCGCTCGCCGGATAATGGGCGACCGACTCGGCGGCGGCGACGTCCTCGCCCGTCGGCGCGTGGGTCTGGACGCTGAAGCTGCTGCGACCGTCGTGCTTTCCGTGGAGCATCACCCGCGTGCCGGGCTTGTACCTGCTCTCCAGCCAGGGCTGGTTGAAGAAGGCGACGCGCATCGTTCCCGTCGCGTCGCCGACGGTCGCCTCGACGAGTGGGCGCATACCGCGGCGGCGCACGGGCCGGCTGCGGATCGACCGCACCTCGGCGACGACCGTCGCCGGCTCGCCCGGCGCCAGTGCGGCGATCGTGCGGCCCTCGCGGCGATCGCGCGGGACGTGCTCGAGCAGGTCGCCGACGGTGCTCAGCCCGAGGGCGGCGATCGCCTTGACGGCGCGAGCGGGCGCCACGTCGAGCGGTTCCGCCAGGCGGGACGGGCGGGGGAGCGAGCGCAGCGGCGCGGCCGTGAGCTCGTCGGCGTTCAGGGGGGCGCTTGACGCGAAGCCGGTCGTCATGCGGCCCATGATGACCAGCGGCGCGGTCGCCCCGCTCCCGGAGAGCCCGCAGGTGCAGGGGCGCTCGGCGCCTGCCGTCGAGAGGACGCGGCTGCGGCTACTCCGCCGTCAGAAGCCACCACCAGCTCGGCTGGCCGGCCTCGCGGGCCTCGAGCTCGACGCCGGCGGGCGCGAGCGCCGACACCTGCTCCTCGGGCAGCGGCGCGCCCTCGCCGGCGATGCAGGTGAGAAGCTCGGCGTCGCCGCCCAGGTCGGCCAGGACCGCGCGCAGGGTCTCCTCGGGCTCGCCCCAGGCGACGAGCTCCTCCTCGACGAAGCCGACCGCATCGCCCCGCCGGAACCGCCCGCCGGCGTCGTCGCGCGCCGCCGGCGCCACGCCGCCGCTGCGCACGCGGCCCAGCGCCTCCTCCATCGCCGCGGCGTTGGCCGCGGCGTCGCGGCCCGGGTCGAGGGCCACGGCGGCGACCAGCCCCGCCTGCATCGACCTGGCGTGGACCACGTGGACCTCCTTGTCGGAGAGCTCGGCCGCGCGCTCGGCGGCGAGGAACACGTTCGGGCTGTCGGGAAGCACGACGACCTGCTCGGCGGCGACGTCGTGGATGGCGGTGAGCAGATCGAGGGTCGACGGGTTGAGCGTCGGGCCGCCCTCCAACGGCTCTGGGCCCAGGCTCGCGAAGAGGTCACCCCACCCGGGGCAGGAGACCACGGCGACCGCGCCGCAGACCGGTCGCGCCCCGTTGGTCTGAGTCCCGAGTCGCTCGCGGCGGGCCTCTATCTGCGCGCGCATGTCGGCCACGTCGAGGTGGGAGACCGTGCCGGCGGCAACGAAGAGGTCCGTGGCGCGCTCGGGCTCGTCGGTGTGGACGTGGACCTTGATCGTCGTGCCGTCGCCCACGACCAGGACGGAGTCGCCGAGCGCCTCGAGGAGGCGGACGTAGTCCGAGGCCTCGAGCGCTGAGCCGGTGACCGCGAAGTTCGTGCAGTAGCGGTAGGTGCTCGAGTCGTGCTGGGGGTGGGTGACACGCGCCGGCGCATGGTGGGCGACCGGCGGCGGCGGCGCGCCCCGCAGCGCGGCGAGCACCCCGGCGACCAGGACGAGCAGTCCGTGCCCACCGGCATCCACGACCCCCGCCTCGCGCAGCACCGGCAGCAGGTCCGGGCCGCGCTCGACCGAGCGCTCACCCGCCGCGAGCGCTCGCTCCAGCGTGTCGGCGATGACCGCGTTCTGTGCAACGTCCTCCACCGGCTCGGGCAGCCGCGGATGCTCCATGTGGGCCAGGTCGGAGACGACCTGGTGGGCCATCTCGCGAATCACCGTGAGGATCGTCCCCTCCGCGGGTGCGCGGACCGAGGCATAGGCCCGGTCGGCCGCGCGAGCCATCGCGGCGCCTATGAGCACCGGGTCCACGAACTCCCCGGGGCGGCTGATCAGCTCCTCGGCCGCCCCGTGGATCAGCTGGGAGAGGATGACCCCGCTGTTTCCGCGCGCGCCCAGGAGCGCGGCGCGAGCGACGGAGTCGACGATCTCGTCGCGCCCGATCTCGTCGAGCGTGCGCTCCCCCTGGCTCGCGAGCCGGTCGACCTCGGCGAGCACGGCCTGGAGAGTCAGCACCATGTTGTCGCCCGTGTCGCCGTCGGCGACCGGGAAGACGTTGAGGTCGTTGATCTCCTGGCGGCGCGCCTCGAGGTGCGCGAGGCCCGCCTCGAGGACGGCGCGGAAGCGGATCAGGCTGGGATCGGACACCGGCCCGTTACCCCTGCCTGCGATCAGAGCGCCTTGGTGACCTTGCCGGCCTTCAGGCAGCGGGTGCAGACGTAGACCCGTCGCGGCGTCCCGCCGTCGTCGATGCGGACCTTCTGCAGGTTCGGGTTGAAGCGACGCTTGGTCGCCACCATCGAGTGGCTGCGGCTGTTCCCGAACGCGGGCCCCTTGCTACACGAATGACATACCCTGGCCATGGCGCAGGGGAGTATAGGAGGGCCCCTCCGCCCCAGTTCTCCAGCGTAAGGCAGCCCATCCGCGGGTAAGCGAACAGAGGTCGGGTCGCCACGAAGGGCGCCGCTCGACCCCCAGGGATGGCCACCTCGCGTCTGAACATCGAGCTCCCCGAGCGCTACCGCCCGCTGCGCCACATCGCCAACGGCGGCATGGCGGCCGTCTGGGCCGCCGAGGACTGCCTGCTCGGCCGGGAGGTCGCCATCAAGGTGCTCGCCGCCCACCTGGCCGAGAACGAGCGCGCGCGCATGCGCTTCCAGCGCGAGGCGCGCACGGCCGCCGGCCTGTCGACCCACCCCCACGCGATCACGATCTACGACGTCGGCGAGCACGAGGGCCGCCCGTTCATCGTCATGGAGTCGCTTCCCGGAGGCTCTTTGGCCGACCGGCTCAGAGACAAGCGACGCATCGGTCGCGAGCGCTCGCTCGAGTGGCTCCGCGACGCCGCATCGGGATTGGACGCCGCCCACGAGCGCCGGATCGTCCACCGCGACGTCAAGCCGGGCAACATGCTCTTCGACGGCCACGACCGGCTGGTCCTGGCCGATTTCGGCATCGCCCGCCTCGCCTACGACTCCGCGGTCACCACCACCGGCGACGTCCTCGGGACGGCCGCCTACGTGTCCCCCGAGCAGGCCGAGGGGCGCCCCGCCGCCGAGGCGTCTGACCGCTACTCGCTCGCCGTGGTGGCCTACGAGCTGCTCACCGGGGCCCGGCCGTTCCGGGCCGAGCACTTCGCGGCCACGGCGCGGATGCACATCGAGGCTACTCCCGAGCCGCCCAGCCGGCGCGACCCCTCACTCCCCCCCGAGATCGACGCCGTGCTCCTGCGCGGCCTCGCCAAGGACCCGGCCGAGCGCTGGCCGACGGCGACCGCCTTCGTCGACGCGCTCGAGGACGCACTGTTTCCGCCCGAGGTCATCGAGGACGACGACCGGACGATGCCCCTCCCTCCGCCGCTCCCGCTGGAGGCGATTTTGCCGGAGCCCTCGGCGCTCCGGCTTCCGGGGCCCCCGGCGCCCCCGGCGGCGCCCGCGCCCCCGGTGGGGCGCGAGCCCCGGGGGGCCGCCCGACGGCCCGATCCCCCCGCGCCGCTCGCGCCGCCTTCAGCCCCGGTCACCCGCCCGACCGTCCACCGCACCCGACCCGGCTGGCTCCTGCCCGCCGCGCTCGTCGGCGTCCTGGCCCTCGTGGCCGTGGCGGTGGCGCTCGCGGCCGGCGGAGGAGGCGACGAGGATCCGGCCGACAAGGCGGATTCCTCTGCGCGCAAGGCGCAGTCGTCCGGTGAGGAGGAGCGCTCCTCCACGTCGGCGACGCCCTCCGAGCCTTCAGACGAGCCCACCTCCGCAGCTGCTCCCTCCTCGCAACCGAGCGGCGGAGGCGGGGAGGCGCCCTCCGCCGGCGGCGGTTCAGAGTCCTCCGGTGGAGCCAGCCCAGCGGCCCTCAACGACGAGGGGTTCGGCCTTATCGGCGCGCGCCGCTACGACGAAGCGGTCCCGGTGCTCCAGCGCGCCTACGAGGCCTGCGGCAAGAGCGTCGAGGACCTGACCTGCGCCTACGTCGCGTTCAATCTCGGGAACGCCCTCCGGCTCGCCGGCCGGCCCGACGAGGCGATCCCCGTGCTCGAGAAGCGGCTGGAGAACCCCAACCAGCGCGACACCGTGCAGTCCGAGCTCGACGCCGCCGAGAGGGCTTCCAAGCGCTAGAGCTCGACGCCTGAAGGCTTGGGCGGCGGCCCACCCAGCTCGACGCGAAGCTCGGCCATTTGCAGCACGGCCTGTGCCGCGTCGCGGCCCTGATGGCGTTTGTCGCCCAGCCGTGCAAGGGCCTGGTCCACCGACTCCACGGTGAGGAGGCCGAAGCCGCAGGGCACTCCGGTTCGCAGCTGGACGTCCTGGATTCCCCGGGCCGCCTCGGCGCAGACGTGGTCGTAGTGCGAGGTCTCCCCTCGGATGACCGCCCCGAGGCACACCACGCCCTCATAGCGGCCGGCGGCTACCGCGTAGGAGGCGCCGAGGGGCAGCTCGAAGGCTCCCGGGACGTCGAAGACGTCGACCTCGTCGACTCCCGCCTCGGCCAGCGCCTCGCGCGCACCGTCGACGAGCCGCTCGGCGAGCTCCTCGTAGAACCGTCCCACGACCAGCGCGTAGCGGCGGCCCTCCACGGCGGTCACTTGCCGAGCGTCCCGGGGCCGGCGTCGCCGGGCGGCTCGTTCTGGGCCCGGCGGCGGCGGTCGGCCTCGTGCTCCTCCTGGATGAGCTCCTCGTCGAGGGGCAGGCCCTGGTGGTGGAGGGTGTGGCCCATGCGGTCGCGCTTGGTCTCGAGGTAGCGCTCGTTGTGGGGGTTGGGCTGATGGATGATCGGCACCTGGGCGGTCACCTGGAGCCCGTAGCCCTCCAGCCCGACGATCTTCTTCGGGTTGTTGGTGAGGATCCTGATGGTCGTGAGCCCCAGGTCGCCGAGGATCTGCGCGCCGATGCCGTAGTCGCGCAGGTCGGCCGGCAGGCCGAGCTCGAGGTTGGCGTCGATCGTGTCGAGGCCGCCCTCCTGGAGCTTGTAGGCGCGCAGCTTGTTGAGCAGCCCGATCCCGCGGCCTTCCTGGGAGAGGTAGAGGAGCACGCCCTGCCCGGCCTCCTCGATGATCGCGAGCGCGGACTCGAGCTGCTCGCCGCAGTCGCAGCGCAGGGAGTGGAAGACGTCGCCGGTCAGGCACTCGCTGTGGACGCGGACGAGGACGTCGTCTGCCCCCTTCACCTCCCCCTTGACCATCGCGACGTGATGCTTGTCGTCGACCAGCGAGCGGTAACCGACGGCCGTGAACTCGCCGAACTTCGTGGGGAGCGAGGTCTCGACCACCCGCTCGACGAGCCGCTGGGAGCCGCGCCGGTAGGCGATCAGGTCGGCGATCGTGAACATCTTCAGCCCGTGGCGGCGCGAGTACTCCACGAGGTCTGAGACCCGAGCCATGGTGCCGTCGTCGTTCATGACCTCGCAGATGACGGCGGCGGGATAGAGACCTGCGAGCCGTGCGAGGTCGACGGAGGCCTCGGTGTGGCCGGCCCGCTCGAGCACGCCGCCCGCCTTGGCCTTGAGCGGCGGCAGGTGACCGCCGCGGACGAGGTCCTCGGGCCGGGTCTCCGGGGCGATCGCCACCTGGATCGTCCGGGCGCGGTCGGCGGCCGAGATGCCGGTGTCGATCCCTTCGCGCGCGTCGATGGTCAGCGTATAGGCCGTCTTGTGCGGGTCCTCGTTCTTGCCCGCCATGAGGTCGAGCTCGAGCTCCTCGGAGCGCTCGGGGGTCAGCGCGAGGCAGATCATGCCGCGCGCCTCCTTGGCCATGAAGTTGACCGCCTCCGGGGTGGCGAACTGCGCGGCGAGGACGACGTCGCCCTCGTTCTCGCGGTCCTCGTCGTCGCAGACGACGATCATCCGGCCCTGCCGGATCTCCTCCACTGCCTCCTCGATCGGAGAGAAGACCCGCTCGAACACGCTCATCGCGCCATCAGCCTTTCCACGTATTTCGCCAGCACGTCGACCTCAAGGTTGACAGGCGTCCCCGCCTGCGCGCGGCCCAGCGTGGTGCGCTCGAGCGTCTCGGGGATGAGCGCGACCTCTAGGCGCGCGCCGTCGAGGGAGGCCACGGTGAGGCTGATCCCGTCCACGGCGACCGAGCCCTTCTCGACCACGTAGCGCTCCAGCTCGCCGGGCACGTCGATCGTCACCAGGCGCGAGAAGCCCTCGTCGCGCACGTCGCTCACCGTGCCGATCCCGTCGACGTGGCCCTGGACCAGGTGGCCTCCGAGGCGGTCGGTCGCGCGCACGGGCAGCTCGAGGTTGACCGCGTCTCCGGGGGCGATCGCGGCGATCGAGGAGCGGCGGAGGGTCTCGTGCACGACGTCGGCGACGAAGGCGGCTCCATCAACCTGGGCGGCTGTAAGGCACACACCGTTGACGGCCACCGAGTCGCCCTCTCCCAGCTCGCCGGCCAGCGCGCTCGATACCCGCAGCCGCATGCCCTGCTCGGTCTCCTGGACCGCCTCGACGGTCCCGAGGTCGGCGATCAGCCCGGTGAACATCGCGCGGTCACCACTCCCGCATCCGGGCGCGGACGAGCAGGTCCTCCTCGATCTCCTCGCAGCCCAGCTCCAGCGCACGGGTCGCCTGGGCGATCCGCTCGGCGCCCGCGCCCTCGAGCGGGTCGCGCGCGGTGCGGCCGCCGAGCACGATCGGCGCGAGGAAGAGGCGCAGCTCGTCCACCTCGCCGGCGTCGAAGAACGCCCCCGCCAGGCGCGGGCCACCCTCGAGCAGCACCGAGGTCACGCCGGCCGCGCCGAGCTGGTCGAGCGCAGAAGCGACCCTCGCGGGCTCGTTGCCGCCGGTCGCGACGACGATGCGCGCGCCGGCGGACTCCAGGGGAGACGTCGCCGTGCGATGAGCGGCGCGCGAGACCACCACGACAAGCGGAACCAGGTGAGCGTCGGCGACGAGCTTGGAGTCGAGCGGGAGCCGAGCGGTTGAGTCGAAGACGACGCGCTGGGGCTGGCTGACTACCCCCTCTATCCGCGCCGTGAGCTGTGGGTCGTCGGCCAGCGCCGTGCCGACCCCCACCACGACCGCGTCGCTCTCCGCCCGCCAGCGGTGCGCGAGGCGCCGGCTGGCGGTCCCCGAGATCCACTTCGAGTCACCGGTCTCGGTGGCGACCTTGCCGTCCAGGGACATGGCGGACTTGAAGAGCACATACGGCCGGCCGGTGCGGGCGTGCTTGCGGAAGGGCTGGTTGAGGAGGCGTGCGCGCTGCGCGAGCTCGCCGTCGGCCATGCACACCTCGACGCCCTCGTCGCGCAGGATGCCAAGGCCCCGGCCGCAGGCCTTCTCGGACGGGTCGTCCGAAGCCACGACGACGCGCCGGATGCCGGCATCGACGATCGCCTCCGTGCACGGCGTGGTCTTGCCGCGATGGCAGCAGGGCTCGAGCGAGACGTAGAGGGTGGCGTCGTCCACCGGCCGTCCCGCGGCTGCCGCGATCGCCTCGACCTCGGCGTGGGCGGCGCCGAAGGCCGTGTGAAAGCCCTCCCCCAGGACGTCCTCCTCCCGCGCGATCACCGCTCCCACGAGGGGGTTGGGGCTGACGGCGCTCCGGTCGCCGTCGGCCAGCTCGACGGCGCGCGCGAGATGGCGTCGATCGGTCTCGGAGAGGGCGCCTGGCATGGCCCCGGGGCAGGATAGGACGCCGGTCGAGCGCGGCGCGGACGGGAGCGGCGCGGGCAGAGCGAGCGCGCCGCCGGCGGACCGGCGCTCAGGCGGCCCCGGCTCCGCAG
>JAABUS010005321.1_pt1 | contig 17100 bp, 20 predicted proteins | sample 5560161 | NCBI WGS metagenome assembly JAABUS01 (sample SAMN10711885, study PRJNA513376) | rock metagenome | isolation source: Antarctica rocks | place: Antarctica: Victoria Land, Trio Nunatak nord | collected 2016-01-04
GAGCAAGCCCCTACACGGCAGGGGAACCGCACGGCGCAGGCCATAGAGCAGCAAGCCCAACCCACCACGTCAGCCGCCGCAGCTCGGCCTCCTCCCACCACGACCGTTACGGACGCGGGGTCCTAGCAGGACGATCAGCGCGGCCACGACCTGGGCTGGGTCGTTCAGCAGGTGCAGGTGCTCGCCCGGCACGGCGGTGACGGGCCATTGACGACGTTCGGCTTCGTCACGTTCGCGGCCGTAGGTGTCGCCGAAGGCGAGATAGGCCGCTGGTCGGTCGTCCCAGCCGTCGGAGACCGGTAGCTCGCCCTCAAAGTAGGAGATCGGGAGCCGTGGCTGCTCCCGCTCTATCCGGCGCCGCGTCTCGTCGTCAGGGAACAACGCTGCCACCTCGGCCTCCTGCCACCAGTCGGTCCATACGGGGAGCAGGCCGGCGGCGTCCGCCTGCAGGCGGAGGAAGTCGAGGAAGGCGGGTGGCGCCAGCGCGACGTGACCTCGTCGGGGCGGCAGGACGGCATCGACGAAGACGGCACCGACGATCGAGCTGTGCCGACTCGTGATCGCGGGGACGTAGGCGCCTGCGTTGCTGTGCGCGACCAGGACAAGCTCATCGTCCGTCGGTAGACCGGCGACTACGGCGTCCAGAACGTCTTGAGCAGTACGAGCCCCCGATGGAGGCGAGCACGTCGTCGTGGTCCAGCCTTGGGCCGCGAAGACCCGGGCAACTGGCTGCCACACCGAGGGACCGAGCAAGGGGCTGGGAAGCAGCACCAGCGAAACGGCCATGGGCTGACGGTAGGCCGAGCCGTACGGCGCTCCCGACCGGCAGCGCGATCTGGACAGACGTCACCGGTAGCCGATCGTGACCGGGACGCAAGGGCGCCCCTTGTCCTGGGCCGAGTTCGGGTTCTCGGGTTTCCCCGGCCGGCGCGGCCGCCGTTGCCGTCGACGTGAGGGTGCGGAGGCGCCGGGCTGGAGGACGTCGTCGTCGCGGTGCTGAATGCTCTAGGCATGGGGATGCACCCGGGGCAGCTGGACGTGACCGAGGCCACGGTCCGCGCGCTGGTCGATCAGCAGTTCCCTGCCTGGCGCGACCTGCCGGTCCGGGCGCTGCCTTCGCAGGGCACGGTGAACCTCTTGTTCCGCCTGGGCGAGGAGCTGGTCGCCGCTTCCCGCTGGTCCCGGGTGAGGTCGAGGCGACCCGGTCGTGGCTGGAGGCCGAGGCGCGAGCCTCCCGGGAGCTCCTGGGCAGGACCCGGTTCCCCACGCCGAAGCCGGTCGCCCTCGGCGCACCCGGGCCGGGCTACCCGCTGCCCTGGTCAGTGCAGACGTGGGTGCCCGGCACCGTGGCTACCGACGAGGACCCGGCGGCCTCGGTGGCCTTCGCTCACGACCTGGCCCAGTTCATCCGCGGCGTCCGCGCGATCCCGACCCGCGGAAGGACCTTCCGCGGGTCCGGTCGGGGAGGTCACCTGCCGGACCACGACGCCTGGGTGCAGGACTGCCTCGAGCGCAGCCGGTCCTTGTTGGACGTCGAACCGCTGCGAGCGATGTGGGCCCGGCTGCGCACCCTGGGGCCGAGCCCGGGCGGGCACTTGATGACCCACGGCGACCTCATCCCCGGCAACGTCCTGGTGGCCTCGGGTCGCCTAGCCGGCGTCATCGACGTGGGAGGACTGGGACCCGCCGACCCCGCCCTCGACCTCGTCGCCGCCTGGCACCTGCTCGACGTCGGTCCGCGACAGGCCTTGCGGCGTGACCTGGACAGCGGCGACCTGGAGTGGGCGCGCGGCGCGGCCTGGGCACTCGAACAAGCCATCGGCGCAGTCTGGTACTACGCCGACAGCAACCCGGCCATGAGCTGCATGGGCCGGCGCACCCTTGCGCGGATCACCGCACACCCGCCCGCAATCCCGTCGCACGATCGCTTACGGGACGGTCGAGCCGGCCGAGCGCGTCCACCCCGCGACGTGGGTGGGGGTGCTGACGGAGGTGGGCAAGTCAGCCGAGGGGCTGGGGACGCCGGCGGCGGTGTAGAGCGGCAGGACTCCGGCCCAATGCGGCAGGTCCAGGTCCTGCGGGTCGTCGCGCGGGTCGCCCGTGCGCGCCTTCAGCGACACAGCTGCCAGCTCCAGCCGCAACACGGCCGTGGCGGCGAGTTCCTTTCGGCTCGGGGGCCGGGTGTGCTCCGACCGTCCCGGAGCCACCGCCTCCACCAGCGCGGTGAGCGCGGCGTGCTTCTCCGCATCGTCGTCGACCAGGTGGGCGGTGCCGTGCGCGACGACGCTGCGGTAGTTGATCGAGTGGTGGAAGGCGGAGCGGGCCAGCACCAGTCCGTCGGTCAGCGTGACCGTCACACAGACCTGCAGTCCCGCGCCGCGCGCGCCTTGTAGTGCGCGGGCGCCGGTGGAGCCGTGCAGGTAGAGCCGGTCACCGACCCGGGCGTGCAGCTGCGGGAGCACGATCGGCTCGCCGTCCACGACGAAGCCGACATGACAGATCAGCGCCTCGTCCAGGACGGCATGCACGGCCGCCCGGTCGTACGACACCCGGGCCGCGTTGCGCGTCGGGGTGGTCTGCGGGGCCGGCAGGTACGGGTCAGACACCTCAGCAGTATCCCGGACCGGGGCGACCCGCCCCGCATGCCGATCGGTTTGTGGACGGCTCAAGGCGAGCGCCTGGCCAGTTCGATCGGCTGCAAGACTCCGCGCGTGGCCGACACTTTGAGCTTCGGGTACGACGGCGATGGAGGCCTCGGCGACCGGCTACTAACAGCGGTCTTGCGAGGCGAGAAGATCGCGACGTCGTCGCTGGCGGTGGAGTACCTGTCGGGTGAGCCACTGCCGCGGGTCGGCGAGCGGCTGACGCTGGTCGACCATCGCGGGCGGCCCCACGGAGTCGTGGAAACGACCAGGGTGACGATCGTGCCGCTGCACTTGGTCGGGAACGACGTCGCGTGGGACGAAGGGGAGAACTTCGCCGACGCAGCGCAGTGGCGCCAGGCTCACGTGGCCTTCTGGGCGGAGGTCACCCATCTGGTGCGCGCCGACGCTGGTGACCCCACGTGGCAGCTGCGGGAGGCCGAGCCAGTCGTTGTGCACTGGTTCCGGCTGCTGGAGCCAGCCGCAGCACCCACCGGGTGTTCGGCGCCCCAGTAGGCGAACGTCAAGCGGTCGGGTTGAGGCACTCTGCCGGTGTGCCTGTTCGTATCCGGCCCGCCGGGCCGGCTGACGGCGACTTCCTCGCCGAGATGCTCGTCGCCGCGGCCTTCTGGCGACCGGACGGGCCTCGCGGAGATGTGCAGTCGGTCCTGGCACGACCAGAGCTGGCGCACTACGTCACAGGCTGGCCCCGCCCGGGCGACATGGGGGTAGTCGCGGAGGACGGACCACCGGTCGGCGCTGTCTGGCTGCGCCTCCTACCCGAGCAAGACCGTGGTTACGGCTTCGTCGACGCAGAGACGCCGGAGCTGTCGGTCGGCGTGGTGGCGACGTACCGAGGGCGAGGCGTCGGGTCGTTCCTGCTCGAGGCGTTGGTCGAGTCTGCACGTGAGCAGCGCCACCCGGCGCTGAGCTTGAGCGTCGAGCTGGACAATCCCGCGCGGCGCCTCTACGAACGCTGCGGCCTCCAGGTGGTCGGTGCAGTCGACGGCTCGCTCACGATGCTGCTGTCCCTCTGACGCCCCGATAGACGATGGTCAAGCGGACGTTCACCAGAGCCGGGCCTGAAGCAGGAGGTTGCTCCAGGCGTGCGCGACGTGGGGCTCCTGACGCGCATCGGGTCGGGTCGCCAGGTACAGCGTGTTGATGGGTGGGTCATCGGTCGGCACGACGTCAACCAGGCGACCGGCGACGAGGTCGCGTGCGCACAGATAGCGTGGCAGGACGGTGATCCCGACCCCTGCGAGGGCGAGCGTCTGCAGGCCCCGCAGGTCGGGCACAACAAGCGCTGCCCGACGGGTGGGGGGTGTGCCGAGGACATGTCGCCACCAGCGCCGCACGATGGGTAGGTCCTCGGCGTAGGCGAGCAACGGGAGTTCCGCCAGAGCCCTGGCCGGGTGTGAGGCGAGTAGCTGCGGGTCCACGCGGCTGACCAGCGCCGGCGTCGCGACGAGGACGAACTCCTCGTCGCACAGCGGCTCGACGAGAAGGGCGTGCCGCCGCGGCGGAACGGTGCTGACGATCAGGTCCAGCTGACCGGCGAGCAGCTCGGCGATCAGGACGTCGGCCAAGGCCAACCGGGTGCGCACTGCCACGCCCTCGGAAAGGGTGTCTGCCAGTGCCGGCAGGATCCGGGTGGTGGTCAGTTCTGCTGGTCCGCCGAGGCGCAGGGTCCGGCCGCGAAGCGTAGGGGTCCGCTGCAGGTCGGCGGCGACCTCCGCCAGGGCGTCGAGCGGTCCGTCGATCCGCCGGGCGAGATCGTGGCCGCCTGGCGTCGCGACGACGCCTCGGGCGCGGCGAAGGAACAGCGGCTGCCCGATCGCGTCCTCCAGCGCCCGCAGCTGACCGGTGACCGTGGGCTGGGACAGCCCCAGCAGCCGCGCTGCCGACGTGAGGGTGCCGGCTCGGTAGACGACCTGGAAGGTCCGCAACAAGTCCAGGGACACCGCTCGACCAGTCACGGCCCGCAGCATGCCATCAGAACGCTGATGCATCAGTGCGCGTGAGCCTCTATGTGCCTGATCGGTCCATGGCTGCAGAGTGTGCGCGTCGCGTTGATCCGCAACGCCAGCCCAACCGGAGCCCGCCATGAGCCGTACCCCGACCAGGAGAATCCTCATCGGCCTGACCAGTCACGGAGACCTGGGGGGCCTTCGCCCCACCGGCCACTACCTCCCTGAGACGGCCCACATGTGGCAGGCGGTGACCGACGCTGGCTACGCCGTCGACCTGGTCAGCACCGCCGGCGGGGAGCCGCCGGTCGACGGGGTCGACCTGACCGACCCGGCGCAGCGCGCCTTCACCGACGACGTCGTGATGAGAGCCCAGCTACAGGCCACACCGACGTTCGCAGACGTGGTCAGCTCCGACTACGACGCGGTCCTGTTCGCCGGCGGGCACGGCACCATGTGGGACTTCCCCGCTGACACCGAGCTCGCCCGGGTGACCCGCGAGGTGTACGAGGCCGGCGGCGTCGTCGGCGCCGTCTGCCACGGACCTGCGGCACTGGTCGGGGTGACGCTCTCCGACGGCCGCCCGCTGGTCGAGGGCAAGCAGGTGTCGGCGTTCACCGACGAGGAGGAGGCCGCTGTCGGGCTCAGCGAGGTCGTGCCCTTCCTGTTGCAGACCCGACTCGTGGAGCTCGGCGCTAAGCACACCGCAGCCCGCAACTTCCAGCCGCACGTCGTCACCGACGACCGGCTGGTCACCGGCCAGAACCCGGCCTCCGCCACCGGAGTCGCCCGGGCCGTCCTTGCGGAGCTAAAGCACTGACCCTCGGACCGACTCTCCTTGCCCGCGGCGGCTTCTGCGCTTTCGACAGCGCAGGAGCCGCCCCGGGAGGGCTGGTCAGCAAGACCCGGCAGGGAGGTGGAGCCGACCTGAACCACCCACCGGGCCGAGTGACCGGGTGGCAGGGGGCATTCGCTGGTCCCATATGAGGAAGGACCAGCGGGACGAGAACCAGGCCGGCTCGGTCCCCTGGTCTCGATCACCGCAAGGGGATCCCCTACCGGGACGCCGTGCCCGACTCGGTGGCACCGCGCGAGGTCCCCGGCTGACGTTCGGCTATCGGCGATGCTCGTGCTGCCACTGGCCATCTCTGTAGGAGCGCTCGGCAGGCTTGGGCGGCAGCGGACAGTGGCGGGTCTTGGCGGTGGCTGAGGGCGATGGCGCGTTGGATCGGATCGGGCCGTACCGAGTGTGTGGTGACGGGTCCGCCGGGCGCGGTGGCGACGGAGGTGGGAACAAGGGCGACGCCGAGACCGTGGCTGACGAGGTCACGGACCTGGGTGAGGCTGGTGCTCTCGTAAGGCACCTGCGGCACGAAGTTGGCCGGGGTGGCTGCGGTGTCGAGGATGCGGCGGAGTCCGCTGCCGGGTGGGAAGCTGACGAACCGCTCGTCTCGCAACGCAGCGAAGGTTACGCCGCCACGGCGGGGCTCGAGCGGGTGGCCTGGGCCGGTAATGATGACAAGTTCTTCGCTGAACAGCGGCGTGGTGGCGAAGCGGTCCGGGAGGTCGGCGGGGGTAGGGCCGAGGGCTAGGTCGATTTCGTAGCTATCGAGGTCGTCGAGCAACTGTCGTCCGATGGGGCTGGGCCGCAGCATGACCTCGACGCCGGGGTGCTGGTCGTGGAAGGCGGCCAGGGCGCCGGGCAGGTCGAGAGGGTCCAGGGCTTCCACGGTGCCGATGCGGACCCGTCCAATCAAGACGCCGGTCAGTCCGGCCATATCGGCGATGCCGCCATGCATCTCGTCGAGGATGCGTCGGGTACGGGTCAGGAACCGTTCGCCTGCGTCGGTGAGGCGCACCTGCCGTGTGGTGCGGGCCAGCAGGGCGACCCCCAGCTCGGACTCCAGTCGGCGGATCTGCGCGGAGATGCCGGGCTGGGCTACGTGCAGGTGCTCGGCAGCGCGGGTGAAGCCACCGTGGCGAACAACAGCGTCGAAGTAGACCAGCTGACGAAGCTCCACCTATTCAGCATGGCTGCGTATCAACGTCAGTGCAAGTCGGTCTTGGACTTCTCAGTTCGGGCGGGTGAGCATCGAAGGCATGACGGAGACGAACACAGCACCGACCGAGACACCGCCCGAGGCAGTCGTCGAGGTGCGGGCACGGTTCCCGCTGTCCGGGCTGCTGGCCCTGGCCGCGACCGGGTTCTTGACGATGCTGACCGAGACAATCCCGGCCGGCCTGCTCCCACAGATCGCTGCGGGTCTGGGCGTGTCGTCGGCCCGCGCCGGTCAGCTGTTGAGCATCTACGCGGCCGGCTCGGTGCTGGCCGCGATCCCGCTCACCGCCCTGACCCGCGGCCTACCGCGGCGGCGGCTGCTGCTGATCACAATCCTGACGGTGGCTGCGGTGAATGTGCTGAGCGCAACGTCCTCGGTGTTCGCGCTCACCATGGCAGGGCGACTGCTGGCCGGGATGGCCGCCGGCGTCCAATGGGCGATGATCGCCGGCTACGCGATGAGGCTGGTCGATGAGCAGGTCAAGGGCCGGGCGTTGGCGATCTCGATGGCCGGGATCCCGCTGGCGCTGGCGTTCGGGGTACCACTGGGCACCCTATCTGCCGACCTAATCGGCTGGCGCACCATCTTCGCGGTGGCGGCCGTGCTGTCGGTGACGGCCGGCGGCTGGGTCCTTCTCGCTGTGCCGGAGGTGGCCGGACAACCCGAGCAAGACCGAACCCCGCTACGCCGCGTCGTGCGCAGCCGTGGCCTGGCGGCGGTCCTGCTGGCCGCTTTCGCCTTCGAACTGGCCCACATGAGCGTGTTCACCTACGTCGCGCCCGTCCTGGCCCGGGCAGGGCTTGGCGATCAGGTCGGTGCGGTGCTGCTGGCCTTCGGGATCTCAGCGATTGCCGGACTGTGGGTCACCGGGGTGTTCATCGACCGACACCTGCGCGGACTTGCGCTGGCCTGGCTGGGACTGTTCGCCCTGGTCATGACGGCTCTCGCCCACGTCGGAACCAGCCCGGTGGTCGTCGTGGCCGCCACCGCCGTGTGGGGTTTCGCTCTCGGCGGCACGCCGACCGTGCTCCAGACCGCCTCGGCCAACTCCGCCGGTGACGCCGTGGACGTGGCCCAATCGATGCTGGTGACCGTCCTGAACGCCGGTATGGCCGCCGGCAGCCTGACCGGCGGCATAGCGCTGAGCAACCTCGACGTTGACGCCCTGCCCTGGGTCGGCGTTGTCATCTTCGCGGCCGCGCTCGCCGTGGTCAGCGGCGCCCGGCGATACGCGTTCCCGCCGCCCGACCGTCGCGACCCGGGCGACGTCCTCGACACGACGCCGACACGCGCAGGAGGCTGACCCGGTGACCGACTTCTACCACGTGTGCTTCGCCGTGCCCGACCTAGAGACCGCCATGAGCGATCTCGCGAGCGCCGGCGGGATTGAATGGAACCCGCCCCGGACGGACAGCCTAGGTGATTGGCCCTACCGGATCGTGTTCTCCCGCACCGTCCCGCACATCGAGCTGATCCAGGGTCCCCCCGGCAGCCCGTGGGACACCGCAGACAGCGGGCCCCACTTCCACCACCTCGGCTGGTGGACCCACTCTCTCACCAGCAGCGTCCGCCAGCTCGCCGAAGCCGGCCTGCCGCAAGCCTTCGACGGCTGCCCCTACGGTCGCAGCTTCGCCTACCACCGCCTGGACAGCATCGGCGCCCACATCGAGATCGTCGACATCGCAGCCCAGCCGGCGTTCCTGCGCAGCTGGAACCCCGGCGGCGAGTCGATGCCCGCCCTCAGCGACCCCGATGGACCCGCCCATGACACCACCCGCCACGCCAGTCCGCGACGCCGACTCGGCCGCAGCCTGTCACGCCGTGCTCATCGAGTTTCTCGCTGCCATCGATCACGGGCACGCCAGCACCGCGCTGGCCTTGTTCACCAACGACGCCTCGTTCACCGCCCGCGGCCAGCAACTGCAAGGCCACGACGCGATCAGCGAGTTCCTCACCGAGCGGGAGAGCGAGACCGACCGGCAGACCGTCCACGTCGTCGCCAATGAGACGGCGCGCACCGACGATACGCACGAGGCAGTCACCCTGGAAGCGATCCTGATACTGCTCGTGCGCAACCAAGCCGGTCACTACGTCACCGATCGCGTCCTCGACACCACACAACAGTTCGTGCCGACTCCTGCCGGATGGCGGATCGCCCGCCGCGACACCGTCCCGCTTCACCCGCTCACGCCTGTACCGAAGGCATGAGGCAACCACACACACCGCGCCGGCCCGCAGACCGATCGACTACCGGGACAGCTCGTGGCCATGGCCGAGATGTGGTCGAGCAGTTGGGCCCGGGTCGTGTTGGAGCTCCGTCTCGCTAGTCAGCCGACCCGGGCGGCCTGGCCCTCGAAGTGGCCGCGCAGGTCGGTCATCTTCCGCAGGTACAGGGCCGCCATCTGCACGTGCACGCGAACGGTGCCCTCGTCGACGTCCGCGCCGGTCGGGTGCCCGACAGAGTTGCGGGTGACCCGCAGCAACTCGGCGACGGCGTCCAGCGTCAGGACGTCGGCCAGGTCGTGCGGCAGGGCCGAGCGCAGCGGCTCGAGGCGCTTGCGGAACTCCTCGAAGCGGGTCGCGTAGGTGCTTCGCGGGTTGAGCAACAACTTGCCGAGCTTGCCGTCCTGCTCGCCGTTCGCAGCGACGAAAGCTTCCGCGAGCCCGCTGAAGGCCTGCTCCGACGCGACACCGAGCATGACCGAGCAGGCGAGGTAGCACCGGGCGTTGAAGGCCCGCAGCGCCTCCCGTACGTAGCGCACCGCCACGTCGTCCAGCCCGGGCGCTTCACGGCGCAGCCGGCTCAGGTAACCCTCCGGGTCGCGAGGTTCCCACGCGCCGCCGCCGGCAGCAGCCAGGCCGTCCGCCGACAGTTTCCACTGCCAGTTGTCCGTCCCGGAGCCCTGCCCGCTCGGATCGAGGTAGACGAGCCCGTCCGCGACAAGCCCCCACAGGGCCTCCATGACCTCGTGGGGCCGACAGCCGGTCGCCTCCCGCACCAGGCGTGGCAAATAGGACTCCGAGAACCGGGTGTCGGCGTAGGGCGTCGCAAGATGCTGCAGAACCTGGCGCCGAACATCCACGTCCGCAACGCTACGAGGAGGCGTCTTCTACGTCAGCCAACGAGACTGTCCGGGTGGGCCATGTCGTGTCGCTGCTCCGGTATCCGCTCAAGAGCGCGCGCGGCGAGCAGTTGCGTGCAGCACGCGTCGAGGTCGAGGGCGTAAGGGGTGACCGGAGCTGGGCCTGCCTCGACGAGGCGGACGGCACGGTCGGCAGCGCGAAGCACCCAGACAGGTGGGGGCGGCTGCTCGGGGTAACCGCCCAGGCCGACGAGCACAGCGGCGAGGTCGTCGTCCAGGTGCAGGGTCGCCGTGCGGTTGCCGGGAGCAAGCAGGCAAAGGCGCTCGTCAGCGAGCACCTCGGGCGTCCGGTGCGGTTGACGCAGTCTGTTCCCGAGCAGGCCCGGTTACACCGCCTGCTCCCCGAGGAGCAGGGGCTGGTACCGGACTGGATGACCGGCGCCGTCGCCGGCCAGCAGATGGTCACCGAGGTGTCCGGAGCCCGGCCAGGCGGTCGCTTCGTGGACTTCGGGCCGGTGCACCTGATCACCACCGGCGCTCTTGCCGAGCTCGCCCGGCAGCTTGGTCGTGCGAGCGTGGACGCGAGCCGCTTCCGACCCAACCTCGTTCTTGAGGCTCTCCGTGATCCGGTGCCCGGGCAGGAGCTGAGGATCGGCGACGTCGTCCTGCACGTGGTGCTACCCACCCCGCGGTGCATCGTGCCCGGTCTCGAGGACGAGGAAGCAGCGGTAGACCGGCAGCTGCTCGCCACCTTGGCCAAGCACCACCGGACCGTCGTGGGTGACCTTGGCCGAGCGGCGTGCTTCGGCGTGTACGCACAGGTCCTGCGCCCAGGCCAGCTCACGCTCGGCCAGGTCGTCCGGTAGCTCAGCGCGTCTGCCGGCCGGAATGGTCAGATCGCGCGGCGAGACGCCAGGCCGGTCAGGGCGAGCACGTGGTGCAGGCGGCGTTGTCCGGGGTGCACCAAAGGCGGCAGGAGCAGCGTCGGGATGCCCTGCTCGACAGCGGCCCCGTCGGGCCCGGCGCGGTCGCGGTGGGGCACGTCCGGGCTGGTCCAGCGGCGCCTGGGCCTACCCCGGCAGCGCCGCGCAGCGGGTGGCCCTTGCCCTGCCCCTCCCCGATCCAGGGGACCGCGCTCGGTTGACCGTCGGCGGCCGGCCCCTGTGGGCGCTCGCCGAGCAGGCCGGCTTCGTCCAGTTCGACTTCGCGGAGCTGTGCGCCGGCACTACCTCGGTGGGCGACCTGCTCGAGCTCGCCGACCGCTACCGCACCTGGGTCCTCGACCACGTCCCGCCTCTGGCCACCGTCACGCCCGACGCGAGACGACGCTTCGGCAACCTTCGTCGACGTCGCCTGGGACCGCGACGTCCGCCTCATCGTGCTCGCGGACGGCCCGCGGCAGCAGACCCTCGAGGCGACCTCACCGATCACGAGCGCATGAGCAGCCGACTGCAGCTGCTCCAGACGGCCTGACGATAGGTCGAGCCGAACAGAACCGACGTCCGCCAGACGATCGTCCTACGGGACGGCGTCGGAGCTGCGGCCGGCGTCAGCTGCCGGGTGCGCGGCAGAAGGCGAGCGCGCGCTGCCACAGCAGCGCGGCGGCCTGCTCGTCGTACTCGTCAGGGAGGCTGGGGTCGGTGAACAGGTGACCGGAGCCGGGGTAGTTGAAGACCTCGATCGAGGCGCCGGCGGCGCGGACGTCCCTGACCACGGCGTCGATCCACTCCTGCCGGCGGAGGGGGTCTTGCTCGCTGTAGTGGATCTGAGCGGGCACCGCGGCCGGCCAGGTCTTGGTACCGAGCATCGACACCGGCAGCGCGCCGGACAGCATGAGGACGCCGCTGCAGGGCCGTTGGGTAGCCACGTACTCCGCCATGCCGGCCCCGTTCGATAAGCCGGCGGCGAGGAACCCATCTGGCAGGTCGTGCACCGCCTGCACCGCGCGGTGCATCAGCTCAGGGAAGCCGACCTGCTCGGCGAATCGACCGGCTTCGTCGTAGTCGTTGAAGACCCGCCCGTCGTACTGGTCGACGACCAGCACCTGGTGCCCGTCGGCGCGGAGCCGGGTGGCGGCGTCGGTGATCCCCGGACGGACGCCGAGGACGGAGTGGAACAGCGCGATGTCGGTCATGCCGCTCAGCCTGCAGGTGGTTCGGTGACAGCGGCCTGTCACCGTTCCTGTCACTCTTTCCGCTGTGAACCGCACGGATCTGCTGCACGCCCTAAGTGAGGAGCTGCGCCGCGCCGGCCAGCACGGCCGCACTGCCGCGCGGCTGGCTGGTTGGCTGGAGGTGAGCACCCGCACGATCAAGCGGGACGTCGCCGCCCTGCAGCAGGCCGGGCTGCCGGTGTGGGCGCAAGCCGGCCCAGGCGGGGGCTACGTGCTGGACGAGGCCGCCACGTTGCCGCCGGTCAACCTCACGCCGGCGCAGGCGGTCGCGGTCGCGGTGGCGCTCGCCGCGCAGACCGACGCGCCGTACGCCGTCGACGGCCGAGTCGCGCTGGAGAAGATCCTCGACGTTCTGGACCCCTTCGCCCGGGAGCGGGCCGAGCAGCTCGCCGGCCGGGTCTGGGTACGGACATCGCCGGCAGAGCGGACCGCCGTGCCCACCGCGGTAGAGGAAGGACTCGCGCAGCGCCGCGTGCTGGTGCTGCGCTATCGGGACCGGTTGGGCAGGCCGTCACACCGGCGGGTGGAGCCCCACATGCTGGCCCGTACCGACGATCAGTGGTACCTCGTCGGCTGGTGTCACACCCGCCGCGCCCCACGCTGGTTCCGCTGGGACCGCATTGAGGGCGCCGACCTCACCACTGAGCCCGTCCCCTACCGCGACCCGGCCCTGTTCGGCACCCCGCCTCCCGACGCCCACCCCGTCCGGTAGCCGATCCTTCACCGGGACAACGCTCCGTGCTGTCGTCGATGAAAACTCCCAGTGGCTGTCCTCTATGTCAACGTCGGCCCCGTCGTCACCGAAGGTGCTGCAGGCAGGAGGGCCGCAAGGACGGTGGGAAGGTGACGGTCTCGGGTGGTGGCCCAGGCGCCGATGCAGTCGAAAAGGGCGCCAGCCGCACCCGGCGGCGTGCTCTCCGCTGGTATCCCATGGTGCACGGCCACGGGGACGACCTCGGTCGAGTAGGCGAGCCTCGCGACGAGTTCGGCGTTGTCGGGGGACCTCTCGACAACGATGCTCGCCATCGCACCGACGGCGTCCAGATCGCTAAGCAGGTCCGAGTACAGGTCTTCAAAGCCGCACAGGTGCGCCAAGTCGAGGACGACCGTAAACGCGTACGCGGCCGGCTCGTGCCCGAGCTTGAAGTGGGGGTACGCCGGGCCAAGTAGCTGCCGCACAGCCGCAGAGGCGGGCTCACCGGCCCGGACGATGCCGCTGCCGTGCTCGACGCGGTCCAGGAGCCAGACCGCTGCCGTGCGCAGCGCACTACGGGCCGTATCGCGGTGATCGGTCAAAGCGAGCAGGACGACGGTCACGAGCAACGAGAACGCCCACTCGTCGGAGACGGGGTGGGCCGCGCCCGGTGAGACGCCGAGGAATGCCTCCACGTACGCCGCGATCTCTTCGGCGAGTGCGGTCTTGCGCTCCGTGTGCGCGAGGACGCCGAGCAGGCAGAGCTGTTCGCAAAGCCTGGCCGCCCTCACCGGGTGCGTCACGAACGCGTCCAATCCAGTCTTGGAGCGGGTCGTCAGGTCGAGAGGGTCCTCTGTTTTGACCGCCTCCCAGAACTCAGCGGCGTGTGCGCTGAACAGGCGTCGGGCGACAGCAAGTTCGGTGCGGTCCGGGCGGTCCGCCTCGGGCGGGTTCTCCCAGGCGGCCCGCAGGAGCAAGAACGCGACCTGGGCCGCGAGGTCCTCCCGGCCGTGCGCAGCGGCTTCCTTCGCGAGCATCGCACCGGTCAGCACGTTGCCCCAGCGCTGGGCCGGTCCGAGCGCCGGCTGGAACCACGCCCGCGCGTACTCCCGGAGGTCCAGGCGGCTGCCGGCGCCTTGACCAAGCCGGCCGAGCATTTCGAGGGTCCGGGCACGGTCCTTGGCAGGGACGCCCTCCACCAGGACGGCCTCAAATTGAGGTACCAACCAGTCGATATCCCACAGCTCGGTCGGTACCTCCTCGCGGTCCTGGTGATAGCGGTTGTAGTCCTGGAACTCGACGCCCGCCCCGCCCTTCAGCCGGCCGTTCGTCACAACAACGAGGCGTCGTCGCAGGGACGGGTCGAAGTCCGGATGGACTACCGAGCCGCTTCGCCTAGCGTCGACTTGTTGGCGTACATCCCGCCAGCCGGCGGAGGCGAGGTCCCCTGCCTTCGACTGAAGGCAGTACTGGTACTCGACCCCGTCCTCGTGTCTCCGGGCGACGAAGTCCTTGCCGAACTCGTACGCACCGTGCACAACATGCACATGTTGGAAGCCGAGTCTTCGCAGCAGCGCCAGGAGGGGCGCGTCGAACTCGCGCTCCGTCAGGCCCTCAACGTAGGCGGCGACCGCGTCTGCGAGAAACATGCTCGTCCTGCTTTCGCGTCATCATGTCCGCCGCCCTCTGCTGCTGTTCGGCGGTCAGGGCAGGAAGCTCGCGGAGCCGGTCGACGACCGCCGCACCGGCCACGATCTGCGGGGGGCGAACGTGGCCGGTCGCATCTACGCCCCACTCGGTCTTCTCGGACGCATCTAGCAGGTCGTCCCAACCCAGCGTCGCCCCCTGGAGCGTGATCGAGTTGCCCACGGCTTCCGCCGCGTCGCCTACGTGCTCGAAGAACGGGCGCATGAACTGCGTTAGGTGTGACTCCGCAATCTGCGCCAGGACGTCATGGAACTGTTCGAGGTTCCCCTCTACGACGTCCACACGCTGTATCTCTACCTGCTCGGTCATCTGCACTTCGGGGCTTGTGGTGCTGGCGTCACCGACCTCCACGCGGACGGTGACCACACCTTCCGGCAACGGCACCCGTCGCAACGACGCATAGATCGGGTCGGCGCCTGACATCAGGCCGTCGATGGCCAGGCGGACGAACTCCGCGACTGCTTCGTCGTAGTCCGGCGTTACAATCAGTCTCACAGGACGTCTGCTCCGTTCGCAATGAGGAAGGAGCCGATCCGGTTCTCAGTGACCTCGACCAGGTGCAGGACGTGCTCTCGGAAGCGGCGAACCTCCGCCTTCTGAACCGTAGCCGGGCCGGCTGGCTCGCCGCCGTGGGCAACATCTCCCCGGCGCCGGATCATCGCGTCCAGCTTCTCGCGCGCTCTCTGTGGGGCCATTCTCTGCCAGCGCCAAGCCTCGGTTATGCCCTCAAGGCCCAGCGTCTGGTCGTAGAGAGCGTCCACCCGCTTGCTGTCGGGTGTGTTTAGTCCGCGAGCTCGACTGTCTGCGTACTCGGGCAGCCGTGACCGCAGGTGTGCCCGCCAGTTGTCCCCCGCCAGCTTCCACGCAGCGAGGTTGTGGTGATCATCCTTGAGTTCTTTGGCTACCGTGCTGCGGAGGCGCTCCGGCAGCTCGTCAGGGCTCCTGATAGCTCCCACCAGGCGTTCAAGAGCCTGAGCCGCTGTATCTTCGACGAAGCCCTCCCACACCGCGGTCAGCAGGACCACGGCGGATCGGTTCAGCGGCTCCAGCCCGACTCGCTGACCGCGATCCGTTCCACCAAGCTCGGTGTGGATTTCCATGAGTCGATCCACGTCAGCGAGGCCGCGCTCAAACCGTGCGCGAGGACTGAGGGGCACGGATGCAGCGTAGGCAGGTGCTTTCCCACGGTCTAGCCGACCAGCTCTTCCGGTAGCCGAACCTCCTACGACGCGACTTCGGCTCACCTGGACAACCCCGCGGACCGGACGCGCTCGTCACCGATTGACGATCGGCATACGGCACACAGTGACCATGCTCGAACTGGCGGCTCGACGTCCGCTGGACGTTCCGCTTGTGACACATGTAATGGTCCACGTCCGAATGCTGCCCCGCAGCGGGCCGGCAAGTTGGATTGGTCGAGGGCTGTCGTTGGCGATCATGTGGCGGTGAGCCATCGATCGAGCTTCTGGTCGTAGCCCGGAATGACACACAGTCTGCGCGTCCGGCGCTACGCTCGAGCCATCCGCGGGCGAGGAATGTGCTGGTCACTGCGGCGGGCAGAGCACCGGCGAGATGGGGACGGCGCTGGGTCCAGTCCAGACAGGATCGAGCGAAGATACGCCGCCCAGATCGCAGTTGGTCGAGGTCGATGTCCAGCTCGGCGATAATTGTCTGGCCGTAGCCAGTGAGCCGGTGGTCTCGATCGTCAGTGGTCTGCAGTGCGCCGGCGGCCAGCAACCGATCCCGCAACTCGACGCCCCTCGCCCGGCGAGGTGGTCGTAGCAGGTGCGAGCTTCAGCCAGCGCGGTCACGTCGCGGTGTTGGCGTAACGACCTCACCGGCGACATTTGCGCGAGGTGGGCGAGAGCCTCCAGCACCGCTGACACCTCCGGTCCGGCAAGTTGGTGGTATCGGTGTCGGCCCTGAACCGTGACCCGGACCAGGCCACCATCAAGGAGGCGTCGCAGGTGCATAGTCGCGGTGGCCGGCGACACGTATGCGCGTCGGGCAAGTTCACCGGCCGGCAACGCTCGACCATCACAGCGCGACCAGCATCGCGGCCCGGGCTGGATCGCCAAACAACACCCCAACCGCCGCCAGGTCGACGTCGCCGGGATTCTCAGTCACGAGTTCAGCATGACGCACGCACATTTCGATCGGCCACGTAACGTCGTAGTCGTACCGTCGGTCGCGTGGACAGAGACTTGAGCATCCGGACCGCCAGCGACGACGACGCCGCGTTCATCTATCACGAATGGGACCGCCGCACCCGAGCCCACGACATCGACGGACTGCTGGAGCTGTACACGCCCGACGCAGTCCTGGAGACGCCATTGATCGCGCGGATCCTCGACCAACAAGGCGGTGTCCTCACCGGCCGAGAGCAGATCCGGCCGTTCTTCCAGCGCGGAACCGACAACCGCCCCAACGACCTCGTGCGCTGGTACCGCAACGGGCGCTACCACTTCGATGGCCAGACTCTGATGTGGGAGTACCCCCGGGCGCACCCCGACGGCGGCGACCAGGTCGACCTCGCCGAGGTCATGGACCTTCGCGGACCCCAGATCGCGCACCATCGCATCTACTGGGGCTGGTTCGGCACGCCGCTCCTGATCCCCTCAACCGATGACGGATGAGAGCTGGACGGGTCGCGTCCCGCGTGCGGTGTAAATGACCTTCGGGCGGAGGCTCCTTCTCGTTGTTGATGGTAGGGGTGGGGTCGGACAGTTTCGGGGTCGGTTGGTTATGAGATGTCGAGCAGTTCGCTGATG
>JAABUS010005322.1_pt1 | contig 17098 bp, 14 predicted proteins | sample 5560161 | NCBI WGS metagenome assembly JAABUS01 (sample SAMN10711885, study PRJNA513376) | rock metagenome | isolation source: Antarctica rocks | place: Antarctica: Victoria Land, Trio Nunatak nord | collected 2016-01-04
GACCTCCTGCAGGCCGCTACCAACGTGCATCGCCGCCTCGCTCATTCCAGACGCAAACGACAGCCGTATGTCCGCTATCCGGTGCGCGGCTAATTTAACGCCAATGAGGGCAGCCCCCTTCTCGATCGGCAGCCTGGGCGGCTCGGCAGGCGCGGTCGGGAGGGCGGCGCGTGCCTCCCACCAAGGCGGCAGCAGCGCTGCGACAGCGGCGGCAGCGCTGAGCCTCACCGTGTCGCGCCGCGTGACAAGCAGCATTGGATGTTCCTCTGCGACAGTCGGGAACCCGATCCAGGTCATCGCTGCTATACGCCGTCAGCAGCGGCGTACCACCATGGGATCGCGAGCCTACTCGAAAGCCGATTTCAAGGCGCATATGGCCTGGGCAATCGCCCCACGGACCGCAGGCGTGTCGGCGAGGGCGTTGAGCACGCCGAAGTCGTGGATCGTGCCGTTGTAGCGCACCGCCGTGACGCGCACCCCTGCATTGGCGAGCTTGCGGGCATAGGCCTCGCCCTCGTCGCGCAGCACGTCGTTCTCCGCGGTGAAAATGAGCGCATCGGGCAGGTTCTTGAGCTGGTCCATCGTCGCGTTGAGCGGCGTTGCCCTGATGTCCCCGCGCTTGGCGATGTCGGGCAGATAGGCATTCCAGCACCACTCCATGGCCGGCCGCGTCAGCCAGGGCCCGTCGGCAAACAGCTTGTAGGAGCTCGTATCGAACCGGGCGTCGGTCACCGGGTAGAACAGGATCTGGAGATCGATCTTGGGGCCGCGCCGCTCCTTGGCCATCCCCGCGACGACGGTGGCCATGGTTCCGCCGACGTCGTCGCCGATGACGGCAAGACGGGTCGGATCGACGTTCAGCTTTTGCGCCTGTTCCGCCACATGCGTCGTCGCGGCGTAGGCCTGTTCGATCGCGATGGGAAACCGGCATTCGGGCGCGCGGTCGTAGTCCACGGACACCAGCGCGGCGCCGGCTCCCACCGCGATCTCGCGGATCAGGCGGTCGTGGGTTTGGCTGTCCCCCACGATCCATCCCCCGCCATGGAAGTGCATGACCACGGGAAGCGCCGCTCGGGCATCCCGCGGCCGAACGATCCGCACCTTCACCGCCCCGGTCGGGCCGACTGGGAAGACCAGGTCCTGGATGTCGGCGCTCGGCTTCCCCACCGGCGCCGATTGCGCCCGGAGCAGGATGGCCCGGGCCTCTGCCGCCGAGCGAACATCAAGCGGCGCCGCGCTGGCCCACCCGTCGAGAAACTGTTGCGTCGCGGTCTCGAGAGCCGGCCGGCCGTCGCCGGGATGCGGATGTTTCACCGCAGCCCTCCCCGGTCGTCCAGCTTGGAGCGTGCAGCCGCTTCGCCAAAAATTGGGGCCGCCAGCAGCCGAATCTTGACTATCATGCAGTGGATACTTCGCCGTCCTTGCGGCGGCGGCCAGTTAATCGAGGTGAATCCTTGCGAGCGAGCCGTTGGCGAAGGCGACCATCAAGGTTGCCCGGGACAACCGGCGCCAACGGTCCGCGGGCAACTGGCCTTGCCCAGGCTTGCCAGACTGCGACATGATCGCCACCCAAGCGTTCAGCGGAGCACGACATCGCGGAACATGACCCTCCTCACGCCAGGCAGGCGCTCATATTTGGCCCATTCCGTTTGCTGCCGGCGCAGCAGCTCCTGCTCGAGGGCGAAAAGAAGGTCGCGGTCGGCGCTCGCGCCTTGGACATCCTCATTGCCCTGATCGGTCGAGCCGGGGAGGTCGTCAGCAAGGATGACCTGATCACCCGCGTGTGGCCGGATACGTTCGTCGAGGAGAGCAACCTTCGGGTCCACATCGCCGGGCTGCGCCGGGCGTTGCGTGACGGCCAGCTTGGCAGCCGCTACGTCGTGAATGTGCCCGGCAGGGGCTACACCTTCGTAGCGCCGGTCCAAGTGCTGGATACGCCGGCGGCCGGCCCCCAGCCTGCCGCCTATGCGGAGCGGCCCAGCAGCCTGCCCTTTGCCCTGACGCGGATCATTGGCCGGGCCGATATCGTCGGCACGCTCTGCGCCCATCTCGCGCAGCGCCGTTTCGTGACCTTGGTAGGACCGGGAGGCATCGGCAAGACCACGGTGGCGGTCGCCGTGGCGCGGGAGCTGTCGTCGTCCTACCAAGACGGCGTCAGCTTCGTCGATCTCGCATCTTTTCGCACCCGCCGAAGCGGATTGCGAGACGCTGACGCAGTCCGAGTGGTTTGCGACCTATGCCAGCCAGCTCGACAACGTGCGCGCGGCCCTGGACTGGGCGAGCGCTGGCGAAGGGGACCCGGACATCGGCGTGGCGCTCACGATCGCCGCGGTGCCGCTATGGGTGCAACTGTCGCTGATGGGCGAGTGCCGTGGGCGGGTCGAACGTGCGCTCGACATGCTGGGTGACGACACGGCCGCAGCCGCGCGCGCCCGCATGCAGCTTTGCGCGGCGCTGGGCTGGTCGCTGATGTATGCGGCGGGCCGTGCAGGCGACACCGGCGCGGCCTGGGCAACCACGCTGGAACTGGCTGAAAAGCTCGGCGACGCCAGAGCTATCGGCTGCGGGCGCTGTGGGGCGTGTGGATCACCCACGTGAACAAGGGCGATTTCAAGACAGCGCTCGACCTGGCGCAACAGCTTGCCGGGCTGGCGGCGGTTTCGGGCGATGCGATCAACCACACGATGGCCGACCGGCTGCTGGCGACGACGCTGCACTACCGTGGCGATCAGAAAACCGCCCGGCAGCTCATCGAACGCATGCTCAGCCGCATATCGACCGTCGGCCACCAGCCACGGGTTGCCCGTTTCCAGGTGGACCAGCGGGTGACCGCGCACTATTTCCAGGCCCGGATCCTGTGGCTCCAGGGCTTCGTCGATCAGGCGAAGCACCTCGTCGAGACGAACATCGACGAAGGGCTGGTCCTCGACCACGCGCTGTCCTTTGGCAGCGTATTGGGCCAGGGCGCGTGCCCGGTCGCACTGTTCACCGGCGATCTGACCGCCGCAAGGCGCTGGGGGGCGATGCTGCTCGACCATTCGGAGAAGCATGGCCTCAGCCTCTGGCGCGATTGGGCCACTTGCTTCAATGGTTTGATAACGATCAAGCAGGGCGACGTTGCAGCCGGTCTCCACATCATGCGCGCTACATTCGACCAGGCTGGCGACAACAAGTTCCTGCCGCGCTACCTGGTCCTGCTTGGCGAGTTTGCCGGCTGTCTCGGGCAGGCCGGGGATGCTGCGCTCGGCATCGGGACGATCGACGGCATCCTCGCTCGATGCGAACGCAGCGAGGAGAGGTGGTATGTCCCGGAGCTGCTTCGGGTCAAAGGTGAACTGATCCTTCTGGACGATGCGGCCGCTCCTGTTGCCGAGGGCCATTTCCTGCAGGCCATCCAATTGGCGCAGCGGCAGGATGCACGCTCATGGGAGCTGCGCGCCACGATTAGCCTGGCACGGCTCAGGCGTAGTCAAAACCGCGTCGCCGAGGCGCACGTCCAGCTTTCGGACGTTCTCGCGGGCTTCACCGAAGGGTTCGAGACCTCGGATTTGCAAACGGCAAGACAGGTCCTCGCAGACTTGCAGTGACGTGCCCGGGGCTGGTTTTGCCCAGCGTGCACTTCGGTGCGGCAAACGCACGCTCGCTCAGCCTTGGCGCCGAATGCCGTAGCCGGACGGGCATCAGCAACCGAGGTCCCGCGGCTGCCTGAGCACTTTTGACCCGCGAGTGCCGGTTCGCTGCACCCCTCCGGTACGGGGCGACGTAGCAAAGCGTGCAATTCAGAAAAATTCCGTGCGTTCCTTGGAGAAACCAGCACGAGCAACGGGCAGGATAATAAAAGCCTTGGCCATATTGATCGCCGGGCTGCTCGTCCGCACCCCGGTCGGGGTCGCGCAGGGCAAGTTGCGGACGTTAATCAGCTAAACGAATGACAGGAGAGCTGCCATGAACCACTTCGACAATATTCTGCTTCGACTAAGCCGGTCGCACCGCATTGGCTTCCTGCTGATGCGGGTCGCCATTGCGATCGTCTTCATCTGGATCGGCTGGCTCAAGTTCGCCCCGTATGAGGCTGACAGCATCACCCCGTTCGTCGCCAACAACCCAGTGATGTCGCTGTTCTATGAACACCCGGAGCAATACCGGCCGCATCTGACCCGGGAAGGCGAGCTGGTCCCGGCTCAGCGGGCCTGGCAGCAGGCGAACCATACCTACGCTTTCGCGGACGGCCTCGGCACGGTTGAGATCACGATCGGGCTGCTGGTGCTCTGCGGCCTGGTATCCACGCCATTGGGAGCAGCACTTGGCTCCGCAGGTGCGGTGCTCGCCCTCCTCACGTCGTTCGTGACGCTTTCGTTCCTGGTGACGACGCCAGAGGCGTGGGTTCCCGCTCTGGGCGATGCCCAGCATGGCTTTCCCTACCTGTCCGGCGGCGGACGCCTGGTCGTGAAGGACGTCATGCTGCTGGCCGGCGGGCTGCTCATCGTCGCCGACTCTGCCCGGGCGCTGCGGTCAAGCTACGCCCGAAGCCTGCCGCGGACCGGGACCATCGCTGGGGTGCGAATCTGATGTCGCGGGGCGCGGTTCTGAGCGGAGACCTGCCTGCCGAGACCATAGAGAAGCCGGGCACGAGGTTTGCCAAGGGTGTGCAGGTCCGGGTGACAATCAACGGTGTGCAGCACCTGTTGGATTTGGAACCGCGGGCTACCCTGCTTGACGTGCTGCGGGAGCGGCTGCAGCTCACCGGCGCCAAGAAGGGCTGCAACCGCGGCGAGTGCGGCGCCTGCACCGTGCTGCTGGACGGACGGCGGGTGAACGCCTGCCTCGTTCTCGCGGCGACCGCCGACGAGGGTCAAGTGATCACCATCGAAGGACTCGCGGATGGTGACCGGTTGCACCCTGTCCAGCAGGCGTTCATCGAGCACGATGCCTTCCAGTGCGGCTTCTGCACCTGCGGCCAGATCATGTCGGCGGTGGGCTGCATCGCCGAACGCCATACCGGATCGAATGCCGAAATCCGCGAGTGGATGAGCGGCAACCTGTGCCGCTGCTCCGCCTACCCACAGATTGCTGCCGCCGTGGCGGCAGCCGCGAAGGAGATGGGCTGATGCGCGACTTCACCTTTGCCCGCGCCGCTTCGCGCCCCGAGGCACTCGTCTTGGCGGCGATGCCGGATACGATGATGCTGGCCGGCGGGACGGAACTGCTCAACTGGATGCGCATTGGCATCGCAGGTCCGGCCCAAGTGCTGGATATTGGCCGCGTGCCGGAACTCGATGGGATCGAGGCATTGCCGGATGGCCGCATGCGGATCGGTGCGCTCGCCAGGCTCAACGACGTGGCGCAGCACGACACGGTCCGCGCCCGTTATCCCGTGCTGTCCACGTCGATCCTGAAAGCGGCGTCGGCGCAGTTGCGCAACCTCGCCACGATCGGCGGCAACCCGGTGCAGCGGGTGCGCTGCCCCTACTTCCGCGCCGAGGAGCCGACGCCATGCAACAAGCGCGTGCCGCACTCCGGCTGCGCGGCGCTGCATGGCCATAACGAGAAGCACGCGATCTTCGGCTGGACCGAGGCTTGCGTTGCCGTGCAGCCCTCCGATCCCGCCGTGGCGCTCGCGGCGCTGGATGCGGTGATCGTGACGGAGCACGCAGACGGCGGACGGCGCATAACGGCGCGGGATTTTCACATGCTGCCAGATGCGGACCCGGCGGCGCACAACGTCCTGCGGCATGGCGAGCTGATCACCGCGATCGAGCTTGGGGCGCCAGCGCCGAAATCGGCCTACCTCAAGACTCGCGAGCGGGAAAGCTATGAGTATGCGACGGTCTCCGCGGCCGTGGCGCTCGACCTCGACGGCGAGGTGATCCGGCGCGCGCGCGTGGCCCTGGGTTCGGTGGCGATGCGGCCCTGGCGCCTTGACGAGACGGAACGGCGGCTGGCCGGCCGGCGGCTGGACTCGCCGGCGGTTGCGGACGCGGTGGCCGCCGGTTTCGCCGATGCGCGGCCGCTCTCGGGCAATGCCTACAAGATACCGCTCGCGCGCAATGCCGTGCTCCGTACCATCGAACTTGCAGCGAGGGCGTGATGAGCCATCTCGGTCAATCGATCACCCGCTTCGACGGCCCGGCCAAGGTCACGGGCGGCGCGCGCTTTGCCGGCGACCAGAACCTGCCTGGCCAGCTCTGCGCAGTCTTCGTCGCGGCCACCATCCCGGCCGGGCAGGTTGTTGCGATCGACGCCGGACCGGCCTTGGACATGCCGGGGGTTACCCGCGTGCTGACCGCGGCAGACATGCCGCGGGCCCCCATCCGGCGCTCGATGCGGTCAGCGTGCCGCCGCTCGCCACGCGCTTCCTGCCCATGCAGACGAATGAGATCGTCCATGAGGGCCAGGCGGTGGCGATCGTCTTGGCAGAGAGTCTGGAAGCGGCGGAGGCCGGGGCGGACGCCGTGCGCGTCAGCTATCGCCGGACGGCGTTCATAGACCCGGAGGCCGCGCCCGCCGAGGCGGTCGATGCGGACAAGGGAAACTACTCCAGGTCGGGGGCGCTGAATTTCCGCAAGGGCGATGCCGACGCGGCGATTGCCGGCGCCCCGGTCCGGGCCGGCGGCAGCTACAGCCAGCCCTCACGCCATGCCAACCCAATGGAACCGTCGGCAATCCTGGCATCCTGGGACGGCGATCGCCTGACCGTGTATGACGCCGTGCAGCACCTGCCGGCGGTCCAGTCAGCACTTGCCGCCGTTTTCGGGATCGAAGCCGCGCAGGTCCGGGTCGTCTCGCCGCACACCGGTGGCGGCTTCGGCGCCAAGGCGTTCGTCTGGCCGCACGAGATCCTCGCGAGCATGGCCGCCAAAATCGTGCGGCGTCCCGTCAAGCTGGTGCTCAGCCGGCAGCAGATGTACGCCATGGTCGGCCCGCAGCCGCAGATGACGCAGGAAATGCGGCTTGGCTCCTCGAAAGGGGGCAAGCTGCTCGGCATCCGCCACGATGTCGCCAACGTCACAGGTGTCGCCGACGACTATGTCGAGTTCGGCGCCGTGCCGGCCCGCTCCTTCTATGCCTGCGACAACATTGCGACCAGCCAGGCGGTCCGGCGCGGCCACATGACGCTGCCGACCTTCATGCGCTCGCCCTGGGACGGGCCGGGCTCCTTCGCGCTCGGCTCGGCGATGGACGAGCTGGCCCGGGTGTTGCGCCTCGATCCGCTCGACCTGCGCCTCGCCAACTACGCCGAGACCGACCCGGAGAGCGGCAAGCCTTGGTCGTCGAAAAAGCTGCGTGAAGCCTACGAGGAAGGCGCGCGCCGCTTCGGCTGGCGTGCCAGGCCACAGGGCGGCACGCGCGATGGCCATTGGCGGATCGGCTGCGGCATGGCCGATTGCAGCCAGGGGCAGGCGCGCTTCCATAGCACGGCGCGGGTACGGCTGCTGGCCGACGGCACGGCACTGATAGAATCCAGCTTGTGCGACATCGGCGCCGGCGTGGGGACGATGCTCCCGCAGGTCGCGGATGCCGTGCTCGGGCTGGAGCCGCGACAGGTCCGGGTACGCTCCGGCGACACCGACCTGCCGTATTCCGGCCCGACTTACGGCTCCGGCACGACCATCAGCACGGGGGCAGCGGTGCAACGCGCGTCGGAAGGCGTGCGCGCGAGCCTCGCCCGCCTGGCAGGGTGGCCCGTGGAGGATGTGACGATGCGGGACGGCCGTATCCTGCGCGGCAACGACTCCCGCAGCGTTCGCGACCTGCTCGGGGAAGCAGGCTTGTCAGAGGTGGCATCCAAAGGCACGTTCGACCTGCCCGGCGGGGCGCCGGTCGATATGGGCGCTCCGGATGGTCCGGCCAGGACCTTCGGGGCCATCTTTGTCGAGGTCGGCGTGGACCCGGATCTCGGCCTGTTGCGGCTGCGGCGGGCCACCGGGATCTACAGCGCCGGGCGCATCATCAACCCGATGACGGCACGCTCGCAGATGATCGGCGGCATCGTCTGGGGCTGGGGCATGGCGGCGATGGAGGCGAGCCGCTACGAGCCGACGCTCGGCCGATGGCTCGCCAAGGACCTGGCCGGCGTGGCGATCCCGGTGAACGCCGACATCCCTCCCGAGATCGACGTTGGCTTCGTTGACGAGTTTGACGAGAAAGCCGGTCCGACCGGTGCCAAGGGAATCGGCGAGCTTGGTGCGACAGGGGTCGCGGCCGCCGTCGCGAACGCGGTGTTCGATGCCGTCGGGCTGCGCGTGCGCGACCTGCCGATCACGCCGGATAAGCTGCTGTGGCATCAGTCCTGAGCGGCCAATCAAAGGAGGGCGTGGTGAGCCAGATCAATCCAAGTTTCGTCGAGCATGGAAGCCCGTTCAGTTTCGCAGTCACGCTTGATCGTCTCACAGCCGCGATCGAGCGCGCCGGGTTGACCGTTTTCGCCCGGATCGACCATGCGGCCGGGGCGCGAAATGCCGGTCTGGCGATGCCGCCGACGGTCGTGCTGATCTACGGCCACGCCAAGGGTGGCACCCCGATCATGCTCGCGGCGCCCCAGGCGGCGCTCGACCTGCCGTTGCGGGTGCTCGTGCGCGAGGACGCTGACGCAGGCATCCTGGTGGCGTTCCACCCGATCGCGCCGATGATGCTGGCAGCCGGCGTCCCCGACGCCCTCGCGAACCGGCTGGAGCCGGCGCAAAACCTGTTGATCGAGGCGATCCAACCATGAGCGACATCTTGGCTCCGACGGCAATGGCAGCGGCGCCAGCCCGGCAGCGGTTCGACTACCTGCCCGTCAGCCTCTTCGGCTCCGTCATGGGCTTGACCGGGCTTTCCGTTGCGTGGCGGCTCGCGCATTCGCGGTATGGCGCCCCGGAATGGGCGGCGAACGGGATTGGCGTCGTCGCGATCACGGCCGTTCGTCCTGCTGACGCTTGGCTACGCGGTGAAGCTTGTGACCGCGCCGGCCGCCGTGCGCGCCGAGTTCCGCCATCCGATCGCCGGCAATTTGTTCGGCACGGTCCTGATCAGCGTGCTCCTGCTGCCGATCATTCTGGTTTCGTTCAACGTACTGCTCGCGCAGGTGGTGTGGGCTATCGGCGCGATCGGCATGGTGGCGTTCGCCTGGATGATCGTCAGCCGGTGGATGAGCGACCGTCAGCAAGTGGCGCACGCGACGCCGGCCTGGATCGTCCCGGTCGTCGGCCTGCTGGACGTGCCTTTGGCCCTCCCCTCGCTCGGCCTGCCGCCCATGCACGGCGTGATGGTCCTGGGCCTGGCTGTGGGCTTGTTCTTCGCTGTGTCGCTGTTCACGCTGATCTTCTCGCGGCTGGTGTTCGAGCCGCCCATGCCGGACGCGCTGCAGCCGACGCTGCTGATCCTGGTGGCGCCGTTCGCTGTCGGCTTCTCCACCTACGTCGCGACGACCGGGCAGATCGACCTGTTCGCGCAGTCCCTCTACGTGCTGACGCTGTTCATGCTCGCGGTGCTGTTGGGCCGGCTCCGCCATCTCCCAAGCTGCTGTCCGTTCCGGGTCTCGTGGTGGGCCGTGAGCTTCCCGCTCGCCGCCTCCGCGATTGCGGCGCTGCGCTTCGCGATGGCCGAACCAGGGATAGCCACCGACGCGATCGCACTGGGGCTGCTGGCCCTTGCGACGCTCACCATCGCTGTGCTGCTCGTCCGCACCCTGGTCGGGATCGCGCGGGGCGAGTTGCGCACCTTGAGCGCCTGATCGGCAGGCCTTGCTGCCGCCAGCCATCCGGCAAGGCGTCGTGCCGCAGCATGCCGGGCGCGCTCCCGAAGGCTACGCTCCGCGGGGCGGACCCGCGAACTTGAAGCAGGAGGTTTCTATGCCATTAGCCCGTATCGACATGGTCCAAGGCAAGACTGCCGAGTTCCGGCAGACAGTGGGGGACGTCGTTTATCAGGCCATGCACGACATCCTGAAAGCTCCCAAGGATGACCGCTTCCAGGTCATCGCGGAGCATGCGCCCGGGAACTTCGTCTTCGATCCTGACTTCCTGGGCATCCATCGCTCGCAGGGCTGCATCTTCGTCCAGCTCACCTTGGTGGCCGGCCGCACGGTCGAGCAGAAGCGCGCTTTCTACCAATAGGTGGCGGACGAGCTGCACAGGCGGCTCGGCGTGCGGCGGGAAGACGTTGTGATCAGCCTGGTGCCGGTGAACGCCGACGATTGGTCCTTCGGCAACGGCGAGGCGTCGCTCGTCAAGTAGCGGCGCACGCAACCAAACAGGAGAACACGACGATGGCCGTCACCTACGGAACCAAACAGGTCGAGGACGTGGAGGTTTTCTATCGCGAGGCGGGACCGGCGGACGCACCGGTCGTGCTGCTGCTGCACGGCTTCCCGACCTCCGGGCACATGTTCCGCGACCTCATCCCGGCACTCGCCGACCGCTACCGGGTGATCGCCCCCGACCTGCCGGGGTTCGGCAACACGGTCTCCCCGCCCCGGGCGGCGTTCACCTACAGCTTCGACCGGCTCGCCGAGATCATCGAGGGTTTCACGGCGGCGATGCGCCTCACGCGCTACGCCCTCTACGTCTTCGACTATGGCGCGCCGGTCGGCCTCAGGCTGGCGATGAGGCATCCGGAGCGGGTCAGCGCCATCGTGACGCAGAACGGCAATGCCTACGTGGAGGGCCTCAGCGAGGAATGGGGGCCGTGGCAGGCCTATTGGCGCGAGCCGACGGCGGAGAACCGGGAGCGCTGCCGCGCCTCGTTGACCGACGAAGCGATCCGCTTCCAGTACCAGCACGGCGCGCCGGCAGAGCTGGTCTCTCCGGACGGCTACACGCTCGACATCGCCTACATGCACCGGCCGGAGGCGATGGAGATCCAGCTCGACCTGGTGCTCAGCTACCGTACGAACGTGGCACTCTATCCCGACTTCCAGGCCTATTTCCGTGAGCATCAGCCGCCGCTTCTCGCGGTCTGGGGCCGCAATGACCCCTTTTTCATCCCGCCCGGCGCCGAAGCCTACAAGCGTGACCTGCCGGCGGCCGAGATCCACTTCCTCGATACCGGCCATTTCGCCCTTGAGACGCATTGCAAGGAAATCGCCAGCCTGATGCGCGACTTCCTGCAGCGGCACACGCAGTAGTGCTGCAACGCCGAGAACCAGAGATGCCTTGTATGCCGCGGGCGGCCCTGGCAAGCGATGCTGCCCCAACGACTGCGAGACGACATGGCTCTCTTTGAACTCGTCATTGCGCTTCTCCTGGCCGGGGCGCTGCTCGCTGCCTGGTCCGGCCGGGTCGGATTGCCCTACCCGGCGCTGCTGGCGCTGGCGGGGTCTGCGGCGGCCTTCATTCCCGGCGCGCCGGTGGTGGCGCTGGATCCAGGACTTGCCCTCGTCTTGTTCGTCGCGCCGACGCTGCTCGACGCGGCATACGACTCCTCGCCTCGGGACATGCGCGCGAACTGGCTGCCGATCGGCACGCTGGCCGTGGTTGTCGTGCTGCTCTCGATCGCCGCCGTCGCGTGGGTCGCGCATGCCATGGTGCCAGGTATGCCCTGGGCCGCCGCGGTGGCGCTGGGCGCCATCGTCGCACCGTCCGACGCCTCCGCAGCGACGGCGATCCTGCGGCAGTTGCGGCCGCCGCACCGGCTCCTGGTGATCATAGAAGGCGAAAGCCTGCTGAACGACGCAGTGTCGCTGCTGATCTACCGGCTGGCCGTCACCGCCGCAGCGAGCGGCGCCACCATCGGCTGGACGCTCGTGCCGCAGTTCCTCTTCACCGTTGGCGGCGGCGCAGTGTTGGGTTGGGCGCTCGCGCGGCTCCTGCTCGTGATCCCCACCCATCGGCTGGAGATACCGATTGCGGTGCTGGTGCAGTTCCTGAGCACGTTTGCGGTCTGGTTGCTGGCGGACCGGCTCGGCGTGTCGGCGATCATCACCGTCGTTGTCTATGCCGTGGCTATCGCCCGCCACGTTCCCTTGCGGACCGGGGCCCGGCGCCGTATCGCGTCCTACGCCGTCTGGGACGTGGCGGTGTTCGTGCTGAACGTGCTGGCCTTTCTCCTGATCGGGCTGCAGCTCAAGGCCATCGTCAGCCGCATGGACGGGCACGTGGCCCTGTATGTCGGCGTCGCCGGAAGCGTGCTGCTGGCGGTGATCCTCGTCCGGCTCGCCTGGGTGATGGGATACAGCGCCATCCTGCGCTGGACACTGCAGCGGTTGGGACCGGGCAGCGGCCGGCATTTGGCACGGCCGACCACGGGCGGCGGTCTCATCGTTGCCTGGTGCGGGATGCGTGGCATCGTGACGCTCGCAACGGCTCTGGCCTTGCCGGAGAACTTCGCGGACCGGGACATCATCGTGTTCTGCGCCTTCACCGTGGTGCTCGGCACGCTCGTGCTGCAAGGAATGACGCTGCGCCCGCTCATGCAGCGCCTGCGGCTCCCGGCGGATGATTCGGTTCAGGAGGAGACGGCGCTCGCACGCCGTGAGACCGCACAGGCTGCGGTGACGTTCCTGCGCAGGCTCGACGGCTCGGACCGTGCAGCGTTGCTGCTGGATGAATACACCGCACGTGCAGCGGGCATGTCGGAAGCGAGTGACGTCGAGGGGACGCTTGCAGGACTGCAGGGTGAGGCGGTCGTCGTGCAGCGGCGAAGGCTTATGGCGCTGCGGCACGACGGCGCGATCGGCGACGACGCCTTTCACGCCATCGAGGAGGAGCTCGACATCATCGAGCTGACCGCGGACCCGCGTATCCGTGCGACGGCTATGCCCGCGCCGGGCGTCAACCGGGCGTAGCGCCCAATCTGGCTATTCGCCGAACTCACCTTGGCTATCCACCGGCGATGTCCACGACGAGCTTGCCGTCATTGTCATGCGCCGCAATCACGCGATAGGCGTCGCCGGCCTTTTCAAGGGTGAACCGCCGCGGGTCCACTTTCGGCGTGATCTTGCCAATCTCGCTCAAGCGGGTCGTCTCGCGCATGATCTCGCCGTGGTGCGCCCTGCCCTCGCCCGTCAGCAATGGCAGCAAGGTGAACACCCCGGAATAGGTCGCGGCGCGGAAGGAAAGCGGGGCCAGCAGGTGGGTTCCCCAGCCGAGGGCACTCACCACATGGCCGAACCGGCAGACTGCCCTGAATGAGGCATCGAGCACCGCGCCGCCCACCGTGTCATAGACGACGTCGAAACCGCTGCCTCCGGTATGCTCGGCGACATAGCTCTCGACCGGGGCCGCGCGGTCGATCGGGGTTGCCCCGAGACGTTCGATGAAAGCCTTGTCGCGCGCCGATCCGGTCGCAAAGACCTGGGCGCCGAACGCGCTGGCGATCTGGATCGCGATGTGGCCTACTCCGCCGGCTCCGCCGTGAACTAAGGTCTTCTGACCCGGCTTGATCGCTGCCCGATCCACCAGGCCCTCCCAGGCCGTAATGAAAATCAATGGAAGCGCTGCGGCCTCGCGCATCGACAGCGTCGCGGGCTTCAGTGCCAATAGGTTGGCATCGACTGCCGCGAACTCGGCAAGCGAGCCTTGCAGGCCGCCCACGCCGCCCGTCATGCCATACACCTTGTCTCCACGGCGGAAGCCCGCCACACCGGGTCCGGCAGCCTCCACCACACCGGCAAGGTCGATGCCGAGAATAGCGGGAAGCGATTGACGAGCATGGGCGGCTTCGCCCGAGTGGATCTTCACGTCCAGCGGGTTGACGCCGCTTGCAGCGATGCGGACCAACACCTGGCCTGCTTCAGGCGCGGGACGAGCCACCGTGGTGACCCTGAACGGGGCATTGAATGTTTCGAGAACTGCCGCCCGCATCAACTCGGTTGCCATAGTCTGTTCCCCAAATCCCGGCAGTCCTGAAGGACCGGGGCTGGCAACCCACCGAACGGACCCGCGAGGCTATACGCCCTAGAGCAAGCAGCTACAAAAATGCAAGTAGCTATTCATTAGGTCGTAACCCATTCGGGCAAGGTATCGACGCTGGCTACGCTCTATGTTCAGCTAGCGCCCGGACGTCAGGCTCCGCAATCTCCGTCGTATCCAGCGACGCGTGCTCGTTACCGATGCCGCGAAGCGGGAAAACGCCCGGTATCGGAGCAGGCAAATGGATGATGTCAAGGCCTCGGACGGCGCTGCCACGGCAGCGTGGGCGATGGGCGGAATGTCCTCGACCGCTTGGGCGGTTGATCCCACGAACGAAAGCATGGCCAATGCGTCCACGTCGCCGCAGCCGGCCGCAGCCTCGGTGCTGGGCCTTGCTGGCACGACCACGCCGACGCTGGCGGACACGATCACCCTCCATTTGTCCGAGGATGCCTGGCAAGAGGACGCGCAGGTGCTCATCAGCGTGGACGGCACCCCGCTCGACGGCGTGCAGACCATCACCGCCTCGCACGCGCTTGGCCTTTCCCAGAACCTGACCTTTCTCGGCGACTTCGGGGCCGGGCCGCACACCGTCTCCGTCCAGTTCCTCAACGATGCCTGGGACGGCACGGCGGGCAAGGACCGCAACCTCTACGTGGACGGCATCGTATTCGATGGAACGCCGGTCAAGGGCGCTGCAGCGATCTTGTGGTCCAGCAGCACCTGGACCCATGCCCTGCCCGCGGCCAGCACCTCCGTCACCTCGGTTCCGTTGACTGCGGACCTCGCAGCCGAGAGGACGCTGCCTGCCGTGAGCGACGCTGTCCCGGCCGTCAATCTGTCGTCCGGAACCGCGAGCGCGGACCAGCAGGTGGCAAACGGGCCAACACCGACGGCGGCAGCGACGGCGCGGCTGCCGCTCTCGTTCGTAGCGCCAGACCGATTGGCCGCACTGAACGTTCCAGATGTCAGCGCAGGATCGAAAATCCTGCAGCGTGGCTCGGCGGTGACGGCGGACGCGCCAAGCGAGGGTCAGCCGGCACAGAACGGGACGCTCACGCTGGTCCCTGTCCAGCGGCCGCAACTGTTTGTTCCCGGCAACGCTGGGCCTGGGGGCGCAGCATCGGCGGCCACGCCCGCCGTGGGCGTCCCTGGGGCGGCGGCGCCTCTGGCGGCGGCGGGCGCGGCTCAGAATGCCATCGTACTGGAGAACCAGAAGCCGGGAAATCCGCAAAGCGAGTGGGACCTGAGCGGGCCGGGCTCCAGCAGCATCGAGGGTTTCACCACCGATATCAGTTCCAACGAAGGCCAGACGGTCAGCTTCAAGATCAATACTGTCTCCAACAACTATCGAGTGGACATCTATCGCCTCGGCTACTATGGCGGCATGGGGGCCCGCAAGGTCGCCACCCTCCAGCACCAGGCGGCGACTGGAACAAACCAGCCGAGTCCCATCGTCGATCCGAACACCGGAGAGGTGGACGCCGGCAACTGGTCGGCGACGGACTCCTGGGCGGTGCCGGCCGATGCGGTGTCGGGGGTCTACATCGCCAAGCTGGTCCGCCAGGACGGCACCGCCGGGGCGAACCAGATCCCATTTATCGTCCGCAACGACGCCTCCCACAGCGATATCGTGTTCCAGACGTCCGACGAGACCTGGCAGGCCTACAACGGCTGGGGCGGGGCGAACCTGTACGGCGGCAACGGGCCTGGCGGCGACTCCGCGTTCGGCCGTGCCTTCAAGGTCAGCTACAACCGGCCTATCGGCACCCGGGACGGCATCGGCCTGTACTCCGGTCCGCAGGACTACGTCTTCGGCGCGGAGTACTCCGGGCTCCGCTGGATGGAGCAGAACGGCTACGACGTCTCCTACATCGCGGGCCTGGACGCGTCGCGCAGCGGCTCCCTGCTGCTGAACCACAAGATCTTCACCTCGACGGGGCATGACGAATACTGGACCGGCGATCAGCGCGCCAACGTCAACGCGGCGCGCGATGCCGGCGTGAACCTCGCCTTCATGAGCGGAAACGAGGTGTACTGGAAGACGCGCCTGGAGCCGAGCCTCGACAGCTCGAAGACGCCCAACCGCACGCTTGTCACCTACAAGGAGACCAGGGCCGGCGACAAGATCGACCCGAGCACCGAGTGGACGGGAACCTGGCGGGACCCGACGTTCAGCCCGCCCGCCAACGGCGGCAAGGCCGAGAACGCAACGACCGGCACGGAGTTCGAGGTCGACTCCTACCGCGCCGACTCAATCACCATCCCGTACGGCGAAACGCTGCTGCGCTTGTGGCGCAACACCGCGGTCGCCCAGACGCAGCCTAACCAGACCGCGTCCCTCGTGCAGAACTACCTCGGCTACGAATGGGACATCTCCCCCAACAACGGCAGCCGCCCTGCAGGGCTGATCAATCTCTCCTCGACGACGCTGGGCGTCAGCACCTACCTGCTCGACTACGGCACCAAGACAGGCTCGAATACCGCTACCCACAACCTCACGCTCTATCGCGCCGCGAGCGGGGCGCTGGTGTTCGGCGCCGGGACGGTCTTCTGGTCCTGGGGCCTCGATTCCAACCATGACCTGACGCCCACGCCCACGGACCCGAATGTCCAGCAGGCCATGGTCAACCTGTTCGCCGACATGGGCGTGCAGCCCCAGAGCCTGCAGGCGAGCTTTCAGCTTGCGACGCAGTCGTCGGACCACACGGCGCCGGTCTCCACGATCTCGACGGCGTCGGGGACGAGCGTGGCGGAAGGCACGGTCCTGACCATAACCGGCAAGGCCAGCGACGTGGGCGGAGTTGTCGGGGGCGTCGAAGTCTCGGCCGACGGCGGCACCACTTGGAACCCGGCGGGAGGCACCGCAGCGAACTGGACCTACGCCTGGACGGCGCTGGCGCCGGGAGCCTACACGATCAAGTCGCGCGGCGTTGACGACAGCCTCAACCTGGAGGCGCCGGGCGCAGGCGTCTCGATCAACGTCACCGCAGCATCGTCGATCAGCCTGTTCCAGCCCGGCGACACGCCTGACATCGCGTCGGACCCTGACGCGAAGGCTGCGGAACTCGGAATGAAGTTCACGGCCTCGCAGTCCGGCACGATCACCGGCATCCTCTTCTACAAGGGATCGGGCAACACGGGCACGCACATAGGAAACCTGTGGAGCAGCACCGGGACGCTGCTGGCCACCACGAATTTTACCGGCGAGACGGCGAGCGGCTGGCAGCGGGTCAACTTCACCAGCCCGGTGCAGGTCGCGGCAG
>JAABUS010005323.1_pt1 | contig 17097 bp, 14 predicted proteins | sample 5560161 | NCBI WGS metagenome assembly JAABUS01 (sample SAMN10711885, study PRJNA513376) | rock metagenome | isolation source: Antarctica rocks | place: Antarctica: Victoria Land, Trio Nunatak nord | collected 2016-01-04
GAAGCTCTGAATGAAATACATCATGTATATGCATAGTCTCTGATAGTTTCAACTTATAGAATGAGTCAACAGACTCAGTGATCTGAAATGAGTCGAGCATCTTGTCATTCAATTTTTTGAAAGATCTCGCTGTAATGATGTTTCGTTCATTCAGAAACATCTTTGATTCAATCTTGTAATTGACTTTCTTTCTATGCTTGTTAGCTTGATTCATCATTTGTTTCCGTGTTTTGATCAAAGCTTCACGAGCGAAGATCAATGTCTTGTTCATTTGTTCAGATATATTCTTGACTCGATCAATCTGCAGACGTTCGCGAGTGCTTTCATACTTGATGATGTCAGAATCGAAGCTCATACGAGAGTGAAAGTTCTTGTTCATGAAGAAGAAGATCAAGAAAATGACTGAAGACAAGACGTTATTGTCGACAAACTCGATCATGAGTAGTCACTTGAATCAGTCGTTCTGCATATATGAACAGAAGAATCGAAGATATTGCTTGACGTTCTGATTGACTTGTTCGCTTTGATCGTCGATCTGAGAATGATAGATGATGAACAATCGAAGAGAAATGCTCAGTCGTTTGCAAAGAAACTTTCATAGTATAGAGATGAATTGCGAATCTCGATCAGATACTATGAAGCTTGATAGTTTATGAGTTCAATATATTCATTGAATCAGCATTTCAGCTGTCTTTTTGACAGTGATATCTTCATCATCAGTGATGCAAGAAATATAATGTCTTTTCTTTGACAATCTGCAGATGATCATCAGAATAGCGTTGTACTCGCTTGAATCAGATAGATTGATAATGAAGTTCATTGCTATGTCTTGTTATCGCTGTTCAGATATCGATAGAGATTGAAGCAAGTCGTTTGATTTATCTCTAGATGTCTTTGAGCATTGACAGATATAGCAGTTTTGAATATATTGATTTATCGTTTTTTGCATGAATGATCAATAGTAGTTTCGCTTTATGACTTTCACAGTTCTAAGAATATCAGAATAATCAACTGATGATTGATCGTGTATCTCACGAATCAGATTCATTTGTAGAAGCTCGTTGAACGAAATTCATAGCTGACTGTCTTTGTATAAGATTTCATTCTGAACTCGACAATTCTTCAGCTTGATGTCTTCATATTGTGCCTCGTCTCTTGCTATTGCTTCGCGAAGTAGCGTACAATTCTCGTCGATTTCATTAGTATCAAGAATCTGTTTATAGATTGATTCACTGATGTTCTTCTCTAGATCAGCAATTTTCATTCGATTCAAAGTCAGAATAGTGATTCATTGATAGCGAACGCGCTCATCTTCTGAATCTCTGAGCACGACGTTAGCTTGACGAGTTAATGCATCAATCTTGATGTTCTGTTTGTCAGATCGATACATTATCTTGAAGTTGAAATCAGTGAGCTTCTGAACTCAACGCATCTGACGTCTGCTCAGCTCTTTATCTTTCATCAACAAGATGAGTGCTTGATGATCGATGAACATCTTGATAGAAATGTCAGTTAGTTTCAGTTTGAATCGTCAGTGTTCAAATGCTCAAATGATGATCAGAAGTTCTTTATCATATATCTTGTAGTTGCATTCAGCAGAAGACATGTTCTTGCTATAAAAGACAATCGAATGTAGTACTTCTTCGTCATCATATTAAGAGAGAACTTCATCGTTGACGTAGTCGAATGAGTTGATTTCGAGAATAGTCTTACGAGTTTGATCAAAGTGACGTAGTATAGAAGTCTCGATCATACATCTCTTCATATGGTCGAAGATGATCTGACAGACTTCATTTTATTCAAATATGATCTTCTTTTGAGTGAGTCGAATCATTGAATGAACAATCTTTGAAAAGTTCTTGACGAAGCATCAATAAAAGTTGCAGAAGTCAATGAAGAACTGCATCTGAATGAGATTATTGAATGTAGATCAATCAACAACTGCTTGCATCTTTCGCGAGTTCATCTTCAATTCTTCGATTGATATCAAAAGTTCTAAAAAGATAATTTTCTGAACATGAAACTTGCATTTATCAATGTCTATCTGTAGATCAGCTTCTCGTAGTCTATTCAAGACTAATCGTACATGTCGCTTGTGTTTCTTCAAGATCTTGCTGTAGATGATAATGTCATCTAGATAGATCTGACAAAACTGATGTAGATATTTGAACAACATGTCGTTTATATAGTGTTGATAGAACGTCGATTCATTGATTAATTCAAAGAGCATTACATGATATTTGTATGAGTTGAAGAAGGTAATAAAGATAGTCAAATCTTCGCTATCTGAGTGCATATGTAGTTTATTGAACGCGACAATGATGTTCAATCGAGTCAGATATTTGCTTTCTTGTATACGAGCGAGAGTCTCGTCTATCAATGACAAAGAATAGCGATTTCGTTTGATCAAAGCATTGAGCTTTCTGTAATCGATGCAGAAACGCAGACTATCGTCTTTCTTTTCAATGAACAAGATGAGCGAGACGTATGATGCGAAGCTGAAGAAAATGAATTCTTTGTTCAGATGTTTGATCAGATACTTCTTTATCTTCTGAAGCTTGTGATTGAACATCTGATATAGTCTGCTTCGAGAGAATGTTTCTTCATCGATCAACTCAATTTTGTGATCGTAGAAACGATGCAATGATAGCTGATCGATCATTGCTCGATCGAAGATGTCTAGATAGTCGTGATATTCAGAGAAAAGCTTGATTTTGACTTGCTCGAGAACTTCAGCGTGAGAAAGCTCATGCAGATTCACTTCTTCAGACTTGTTTTCGACTGTAATTATGAGTCGATCGATTTTCAAGATGATAACAGCAAAGATCTTGACATCTGATCGTTTGACTAATATTCTATATGTCGCTGTCTCTATCATTGCTATGTTCATTGAACTGAAAGAGAATGAATTCAGACTGAACGTTGATTTAGAATTTTTGACGTTAGTTAAAGTCGCGTCACGCGATTTTAACTGTTCAATTAGTTTAACTGACTTCTCATTAAACTGACTGAAAGAGAGTGATTTCAGACTGAATTGAAAGATAGTGAAAGATCTTTTTAGTATATGAGTAGAAGTCAAACTCTTTTGCTTCGTGATTGTCTTGTTGATTGTGAGTAGAACAATTGGTTTCGAATTGAGAGTGAAATTCGAAAATCGAAGAAAATCGATTTGCATGTCAATTACTAGATTGATTTTGTTCATTCATGTTTTTTCAAGAATCATTTGATGTTGATCTAATTAAGTGATCAACATAGAAGCTGTGTCAATCGTATGATCTTGAACAGTCAGATTCGAATAGATGACATGAGTAATGAGTTTTTTAGCATAATGATCGTCAAATTCTCGAATTGACTTCGCTTTGATCAAAGTCAGAGACTCGATTTGCAACTGATCATAAACAATCTGCGCGATCACTTCATCAATGAATGAATAGTCAGCAGCTTCGATGTCAATCAATGACTTCAATGAGTAACTAATTTCATTGCTAGAAAGTACACATTCAGTAGTCAAAGATTCAGAAGCAAAAGAATCATCTGACATGCTCATTGTTGAAGAAATTAACATCTCTTTCATTGCATCTTTGATGAAAGTCTCTAGTTTTTTGCCTCGCTATTCTCAGAAGACATTTTCTCATTCTCTTTATTCTTCGAAATGACGATTTCATGTAGACGAGAGATGAAGACATAAAATGCAGAAGTGTCAATCTTGTTCTGAGAGCAATTCTTGAACAAATGACTTGAGATCTTGCAAGTATAGCAGATGATAGACGATCTTGCTGACTCAGAGATAGAAGAGAAAGTAGACTTAACATAATCGATTATCAAAGTCGTTACTGACAATGAAGTAGCAGCGCATTTATCAGGTACGATCATGACTTTGACGATGACAGTGCGAAGCTGACTGCGTAGCTGATAGTTGACTCGCTGTTTATTATTCACATCTTGAAGAAAGATTCTTAAGCGAGTGAGCAAAGTAAAATTCTCTGAACAGACTGATAGAATGTTCTGCAAGCGATTATTGATTTTATTCTAAAGATCGTTCATCAAAGTGCAATCGTCGTAGTCTAAATAGCTGAATAGCTTCATAAAGTCAAAGTAGAAGACATTGAAAGACTTGTCTGTTTGTCTCAGAGCATTGTACTCGTGACGACACTTTCGATTTCTATTCAGTTCATTGTATATTTCTTTCAGATGCTCAAATAGCTCGTAGATCGAGATGTAAGAATGCGAAGCGTCATGACGATGTCAAGCGAAGATATGTTCAGCAGCATCATCTTCTAGTCTAGATATCACATAGATAATACAGATATTCTTATTATCGAAGTGATCGACATTAGTCTGAAGCTTGTCGTTCATCTTGATTCTTCAGCTATTTCATGTTGATTCATGTTCATCGATGAATACAGAAAGATTCGAAAACTTGAAAGACTTGTGATGATCATTATTGAATAAAGTGAACGACTCACGTCAAGTATGATTCTCGATAGATTGACGAGGTAGAGATTTCGTAGAAACTTGAGATTCAGTAGACTGACGAGATCGAGACTGATTCGCTGAACGCTGTTTCTTTTTTAGACTCAAGACTTTCTCTCGTAGTTTGATGATAGTCTCTTCTTGAGTATCTATTGTCATTTGATTGATCTCTAGCTCATTAAGTCTCTTGATGTAATTGACTTGAACATCGATTCATTGCTTGTTGAGTTTCAAAGTCATGTCTCGTTGATCTCTTAGCTCGATCAGCATCTTGATGATCTCGTCTGACTGATCAATAGCTCATTGACGAAGTTGTTGACTCATGTTGATGTCTCATGAGATAGCGACATTCTGAGATCTCGCTGAAGCATCGAAAGAAATAAGAAAAACTTGTTTACTAGCAGTGCTTCTAAGCAGATGAGCTGTTCATGACTCAACTGATTCAGAGTTGCGTGTCATTGTGAGAAAGATAAGAGTAGATTTGATTTGATAAATTTAAGTAAATTTGCAGATGTGTTTTGATGAAAGTAATTCAAAGAATCTCTTGCGAATTTTCTGAATAAACGAAGTAGATTATTTCGTATCGTCTACACGTCGATAGCAGAGTAGTTGATTAGCATTTATCTACTGTTAGAAATCGATCTAGAGCGAGTCATAGAAGTGTCATTTAACTAATAGATAAATGCTAAGAAAGAAAAGTATCTACAGAAAAGAACTCGATTCTTATATGTGTGTTTCTCAGCTCTGTGCTAGACTCGATTGAGTTGATGTCTTACACATATGATGCAGAATCTCAATGATATCACTTCTAGATCAGATTCTCGCTAGACTCGATTAGAATGAAATCAGACGAAGACTAGACGAAGAATAGACGAAGACTAGAATCATAACATCAAGAATGATTGCATTTTCTTTCAATTTTTGAACGTCGTTGATGTGATGTCTTCATGAACTACGTAGATTCTTTATCGCTCAATATCTTCATGAGTATCACATATAAATATGTTTTAGTCTTCGTTGATCATCTTATCAAAATAAAACATTTAGTTCTCATCATTTCTATGAAAGTTGAAGAAGTTATCAACTGCTTCTATACTCATGTTTGAAAACATTATGATTTACTCAAGTTCTTCATGTTTAATTAAGATACACAATTCATCTTCAATGTCTGAAAGCATATGTGTAAAATGCTGAAGATAAACACTAAGTTATCAACAACATCTCACTTTGAAATCAATGATCAAATTAAGAAAGTCAATGTTATCATGAAGCATTATCTTCAAGTCTTCGTCAACTACATGCAGAATAACTGAGCTAAGTGACTTTCTGAAGTTGAATTCATCATCAATAATGCATTGTTATCAATTACTTTAGCATTATTCTTCTTGATCAATTCAAGTCAGAACTCACATCTAGACTTCAAGCTTTCTGAATCTTTGTTTGAGAATCTTATGTCTTAAGCTCAAGACAAGTTAATCAATGTTAAAAAATTCATTAAGAAGATGAAGAAACTAATCAAGCATCTACATGATGAGATGCTTATAGCTCAGATCATTTACGAATTTCATGTCAATCTCTTTCATCATTCTTGTTCTAGATACTTCGTCAAAGATGAAGTCTGACTGAATGTTTGCAATCTCAGCATTGTTCATTTCGCTGTCAAGTTAGATAATTGTAACGTTGACTTCTTCAAAATCAAGCGTGTCTTCAAGAATAATTCTCTAATCATTGAGTTAAATCTTTCAGTATTCATGAAGATTCACTCAGTCTTTCATGTCATTCTTCTGAGTCATATCGCAAATGACTCTCTTTCAAATCAACGTCAGAAATCTCAAGAACTTGTTATCATCAAGAATGACAAAAGATTCTGATATGTAAACAGCATACTAAACTTCAAGCGTAATAGATGCTATAATTCATCTCTGCTCAAGTATTACATTGATTGAGAAGATCACTTTTCTACTTGAGAGTCTTTCAATCTTCTGAATGTCAGAATCGTGTCTAGATGATACAATCAATGAAGATCAGAATTGATAGTGCTTGATCTTTAGAAATAGCTATAACTGAATATTAAGAATACAGAAGAAGATTGATACAAAAGCTTCTATTTATGTAATGTTCAGAGACTGCGCTAGACTCAAAAGAAATGTGTTTGTAACATGAAAAGAAGATGATGTAAATGAACAAGATGTTGATGAAAGAAAAGAGTGTTGAGAAAGAAAAAAAGTGTTGAGTCATATTTGAGTCAAATCTGAGTCAGATCTAGATCAGATTTTGACTAGATCATTGACTAGTTCTAATCAGTCTTGATACGCTTGTAACACTGAATAATTGTGAGCAAGTGCTTGATGAATATCATCTTGTCAATTCTGTCGTCAAAGAATCACATGTACTGTCATATGTAATATCTCAATGTCAATATCAAGAACTTTAAATTCAATCTTCATCATCTCAATTCAGCTCAGATTTGACTCAGATCTTGTTTAAATCTGACTTGAACATCTTGTTTAAATCTGACTCAGATGTGATTCAGATGTATTCTAGTCTTGCTCATGCATCATCATGTTAAAATGCATCTCATCTCATCTTGTTCAGATCTGACTCAGATGTGACTCAAATCTATTTCAGTCTCATCTGTGCATCATTACATTAAACTGCATTTCATCTCTTTCTTGCTCAGATCTGACTCAGATCTTGTTTAAATCTGACTCAAATATCTTATTTAAATCTGATTCAGATGTGATTCAGATGTATTCTTGCTTCGTCAATGTTTCATCACTATAAAATGCATTTTGCTGTATCTTATCTTGTTGTTGTCTTCGATTTTTTCTCATTTCGTCTTGTTCTCATCTTGTCTCATTTATGTCTTGTCTCATTTAGTTTTAATTCTCATTTTGTCTTGTTCTTTTCATCATTTTGCAAAAGCTCAGTCTTTGAGAGAAGAGTTACTGTCATAATGTCAGATCATCATCTCAGTTCAGAGCATAAAATATGTTGTCAATTTGATCTAGTATCATTGATATTTTAAAAAGTCTTGATTCATTAAACTAAGTCATTAATTTAGTCATTATCATCTTAATTTAGTCACATCAAAATCTGTTTCATGTCTTTGCAATCTTCATTTGCAGTTTGAAAAGTGAACTGAATTATTGAGTTTAACTAAAGAAACATTTGTCGCTTAAAGCGAGATAAAGTCAAAATTTTAGCTGAACTCATCTGAATATGATCAGATTTTATGAATAAAATCTGTGATCATTTCATATGTCGTTGAACTGAATCTGCATTTGTTTATATGTCATTGAACTGAATTGCGCTTTCGTTGCTTTCATTACTTTTATCGCTTTCATCGCTTTCATTGCTTTCGTTGCATTCAGTCTACTACTCATTTATCTACTTGCTCATTTACTCATCTATTTACTCACTCATTTACTCGCTCATTTACTCTTCATTCTACTCGTCTAGCTACTCACTCATCTACTCTTCATTCTACTCGTCTAGCTACTCACTCATCTACTCGTCATTCTACTCGCTCATCTACTCTTCACTCTACTCATCTAGCTACTCGCTCATTTACTCATCATTCTACTCACTCATTTACTCTTCACTCTACTCACTTAGCTACTCGCTCATTTACTCATCACTTTACTCGCTCATTTACTCATCACTCTACTCACTCATCTACTTTTCATTCTACTCATCTATCTACTCGCTCATTTACTCGTCATTCTACTTTTTATCAAACTCTCTATCAAATGCTCTATCAAACACTTTATCAAATGCGTTGATCAAGCGCACAAAACACGTTAAACAGTGTTTCAAACAAAGCTTTTTACTGAGCTTTTCACTGATCTTTCTACTGATCTTTCAATCGATCTTTCTATTGATCTTTTTACTAGTGAGCTTTCTACTGATCTTTCAATCAAGTCATTTAGTGAGCTTTCTACTGATCTTTCAATCGAGTCATCTAGTGAGCTTTCTACTAATCTTTCAATTGATCTTTCTATCAATCTTTCTATCAACTTTTCTATCAATCTTTCTATCAATCTTTCTATCAATCTTTCTATTAATCTTTCTACTGAGCTATTTATTGAGCTATTGACTGAGCTTTTTATCAAACATTCTATCAAACATTCTACATGCTTCAAAATACGTGTTGATTGAACGCATAACATTGTTAGAAATCAGCATAGAGCGAGTCATATGAATGTAATGTAACGAGTATATAAATGCTAAGAAAGAAAAGTATCTAGAAGAGAAGAATCGACTATTTATATGACTCAGAAGAACATAAGCTAACTCTGAATAAAGTTGACTTCAAAACAACTTGATAGTCTAGTGATGAGCAATCAACGATAGTCAGAAACATAGTCATCAACATAGTCATTAACATAGCTATTAACATAGATGCGTAGCTAAAATTGTAACAAACACGAATCAAATAATGCTTTCTATATAACTTTCTACATGACTTTCTACATGACTTTCTTCATGACTTTCTACATAACTTTTCATCAAGCTTCAAATTGCTTTGCAATCAAGAATCAAATTTGTTCTCTATCAAGCTTTAAACACAACTCTATCAATCATTCTACATGTTGAGATCATGTCTAGATCATTCAATCAAAGAGACTCAAGACTGATATGTATGTATTGCTCTTTAAAGATAGCTATAACAAGACATTAAGAATACAGAAGAGAAAGAGTGCAAGCTCTTTTATAAATAATGGCTTGAGACTGCGCTAGACTCGATACAGATGTGATGTAATATGTCAGATGTGTTTGTTTAAAAGAATGATGAAAGAAATGAATAAAGAAAGTGCTGAACAACGAGAAGAAGTGCTGAGAATGACTCAAAGAAATGTGCTAGATTCAAACTAGACATAGCATCATGATTTGCTTTAATCAAATTGATTAGAATTAAATCTGAACTCTGATTGATTCAGACATGTTCATAACATTATCTTCTTCTTTAAACATTCATGTTTGCATGAATAGAAAAGAAATAAAAGCAAAAAAAATTCATTGTGTTTTCAATTTAGTACGACTTATTTGAGTATAGCTTGTGAAATTCATTCAGAACTTTCTTCAAGTCATTGAATTTTTCTTTGTTGACATAGTATCATTCATCATCATGATCTATCTTGATTCATTTGACCTTGTATTGTAGTCTTTCTTTATATCGCCTGAAGTTCAATATATCGTTTACTTCTCAATGCTTTTCATTCTCTTCAATGATCATCAATCTAGAGAGCTCAGAATGTTGTTTTGATAAAGAGTCATTTGATGAAAATCATAAATACTTCGAGATGAACATTGAATGTATATGCTTCATGCTTCTAGATAGCTGAAGATGATAGAAGATCTCAACTTTGACTGTGATTGAATAAAGATCAAGCTGCTTGTCTTTCAAATCTTTGCATGATTTAGTGATTTTGATGTTTTCAAAGACTAATCAAACTTGATCATCTACTTCATAAATGATGTCTCGTCTATGCTTGTTCATCTGAGCTTCAGTGATCTGCTTGATCTTTTTCAATTGTTGATGATTGAAGATAAGAAGCTTGCTCATTCAAGTGACAATGTTATCAATCTTTCTAGCTTCAATATGTTGACGAGTTGTTTCATAATCAGTTGTATCTGAATCGAAACTCATTCGAAGGTGAAAGTTTTTATTGAAGTAGAAAGAAATCATCAAGATAGTCGAGAATGTATTGAAATTATCACTGAATTTCATCATTGAAAGTCATTTAGCTCAGTCATTCTGCATGTAATTGCAGTAAATTCAAAGTTCGCGTTCAACATCTTGATTAGCTTGTTTCAACTGATCATCAATCTCTGAATGATAAACTGTTAATAGATTGACTTTGATTTTCAGTCGTTTACAAAGACTTTGTCACATGATTGATATGAACTGAAAGTCTCTATTCAAAACAATAGAACTGAGTAGATCATGAAGTCAATAGACGTTTCATAGCATGATTCATACTGTTTCTTTGATTGAAATGTCATTGTCTTTTCAATGACAGAGAACATAGTGATGTTCTTTGAAGAAATGACATATAATCATGCAAATAACGTTATAGTTTTTCGATAGAGATAGCTCAGTGATGAAGTTCATAGCTATATCTTGTCAACACTGCTGAAGAATTAATAGAGACTAAAGCAAATCATTTGTATCATCTTGAGATGCTTTGCTTCGCTGATAAACATAACAGTTTTGAATGTATTGTCAAATAGTTGCTTGATGATTTGATTAATAGTAGAAGCATTGAACTAGATCAATTGTTCATTTAATGTCAGAATGCAAGATTGATCATTGATCATGAATCTTTCAAAGCAATTTCATATGCATTTGTTTTAATACTCATAGTAGACTCTTTTTGAATAGAATGTTGTCAATGATTTGACAGTTCTTTAGCTTCATGTCATGAAGCTTCAGTTTATCTTTGTTCATAGCTTGCTGATACTCATTGCATAGTTCATTCTTCTGATTGACTAGATGTACACGTTGATAGAGATTAGTCTCGTATTCAGATTCAATTTCGAACTCAATCAATAAAATATTTATTCAATTCAAAATCAGTATAGTCTGAAAACAATCATTCATGTCTTTAGCTGATTTAGAACTATTGATCATCAACATTCTAGTTAAAGCATCGACTTTGATGTTTATTTTGTCTGATCGAAAGATAATCTGAAAGTTAAACTTCAATAAAATATTCAGATAGTTTGCTTGTCGTCAAGTCAGCTGTTTGTTTTTCATAAAGATCTTCAAAGTCTGATGATCAGTAAACATCTGAATAGATAGCTCAGTATTTTCTAGTTCAAGTCGTCAGTGTTCAAAGCATCAAATGATAGTTAGCAATTTCTTGTCATAGATGTGATAATTGCATTCAGCTGAAATCATGCTCTTGCTATAAAAGACTATCAAATGAAGTACACTTTCATCATTGTACTGAGATAGTATGTCGTCTTTTACATAGTTGAATGCATCGATTTTCAAAATAGCTTGACGTTTGACATTGAAATGATGTAAAACTGAGATCGAGCTAATCTGTTTCTTTAGATTGTCAAAGACTTCAATGCAGACTTTGTTTCAAACAAAAGACGTGTCTTTTTGAGTCAGCTGAGTGAATGACTTGACTAGTTTTGAAAAGTTCTTGATGAAGCATCGATAGAAATTGACGAAGTCAACGAAGTCTTGTATCTCGTTTAAATTAGTAGATGTAACTCAATTGACTATAGCTTTCACTTTGATAAAGTTCATGTGAAGATCTTGTTCTGATACTATGACTTCTAAGAAGATTGTTTCTTCTACATTGAATTTGCACTTTTGAATATCTATCTGCAAATCAGCGTCTTGTAGATGATCTAGTATCATCTTGACATGTTGTTTATGCTTCTTTTGAGTCTTGCTGTATATGAGAATGTCATCTAAATAAGCTTGACAAAAGTCATTTAGAAAGTTTCATAGAACATTGTTCATATATTGCTGAAACGAGATCAAATTGTTTGTTAATTCAAATGATAGAATCTTTGATTTGTACTCTTCTAGAGCAATAATGAAGATCGTATAGTTCTCACTATCGAGATGTATACAAAGTTTGTTGAAAGCGAAAATTATATTCAGTCGAGTCAAATGCTTGCAGTCAATGATTTTGTCAATCATCTCATCTATGAGCAATAGAAAGTAGCGATTTCTTTTGATAATGACATTGAGCTTTTGATAGTCGATGCAGAAGCGAAGATCATCATTGATCTTCAGAGTGAATAAAACGAGTGAGAAATATGAGATCTTGCTAGAAGTAATAAAATTCTTTGACAGATTTTCGTTCAAATATTTCTTGATCTTTTGAAGCTTGTAGAGTGACATTCAATAAGCTCAACATTTAGAAGAAGTAACATCGTTAGTGAGCTTTATCTTATGATCATATGAATGATGAGATGATAGCTTATTGACTTGAGCTCGATCAAACACGTCGAGAAAATTCTGATATTTCAAAGATAGCTTGACTTTGATATCTTCTAGATTTTGAGCTGATGCATTAATGAAAGCGACATCTAGAACGTTTAGTTTGCATTGAGTGTTGTAGACTATTTTTCTATCAATATCTTTGATCGACATAACGAAAATCTTGATGCGATTCTTCTTTGATCATTTAATCAGTGCATGAAAAGATGCAGCTCTCACACTGAACATAGAAAAGTTCTTTTTCGAAGCAGTAGAAGTGAGTCGTTGAAGCACTTTGAGAGCTGAACTGATAGAAGAATTTAATGATCGTGATCATTTTGAGTGTGAAGCTCTGACTGACATTAAAAAAACAGAAATGAGAGCTTTTAATTGATTCGAAAAAACGATGACATCGTTTTGCATATCTAGTAGTATTTCATTTTTGTTCATTCAGAGCTTTTCTAATATGACGTCATGATGATTTATATCAGCTATTAACATTGAAATCTTATGACTTTCGACTGTGAGATTGAGTAGAATTTTATGAGTAATGATCTTCTTTGTCAGCTTTTCGTCATATTCTCTTATTAACTTCTCTTTAGCTAGTCGTATGAGTTGAATTTTGAGCTTCTGACATATTTGATTGACTAGCTTTGTATGAATCAAGATGTAGATCATCAAGTCACTATCTATCAGAGATCGTAGCTTGAAGAATTCGTCTTGCGAGAATAGAGTAACATCGACTAGAAATGACTTTTCGAAGTAGTTCTCTTCGATAAATGAAATTTCGTCGATTAAATTGCACAAAGAAATGATCTCTATCTCTTCAATGACTCTGAAAGAAATGATTAGTTTTTTGAATCAAACTCTGAATTGAAGTTCGAAGAATGATCAAACTCGTCATTTAATGCATTAATTCTGAAAGATTTATTTGAGCACTCTTTAGAAGTATGATCAGACTTATGACATAGTGTTAGAGATCTGTTTAGAGCGAGTCAGATAGAGATGTCATTTAACTAAAAAATAAATGCTAAGAAAGAAAGATAGCTACAGAAAAGAAGCTGACTACATATATGTGTTTCTCAGTCGACGCTAGACTCAATAGAGACTAGTCAAGATGACGAAGTGAAAATAAATCTGACAAGGCTAGAAGACTGAGTCTGACAAAGCTAGAATCGTGACATTACTCTCTTTCTTTGACGATTCATGTTCGCATGAATGTATTTTCTGCTCGATTCAATTGATTGCTCAATCATGATTTCACAGACTCAGATTCATTAAATTCTGATTGACTGAATAGTTGAAAACGCTTCTAGCGCGATTTGTTTGAATATTGAATATGAAAATCGTCAACTATCTTCTGAGCATTCATAAATTTGTCATCATCAGCGTTGTATCAATTGAAATCATTGTCATTGTCATAGTCATTTCATTTGACTTTATACTGAAGTCATCTTTGATATCAACGAGAATTCAATATATCGTCGATTTTTCATTCGTCTTCGTCGTTTATCACTATTGAATCTGAGAGTTTATTCTTTTGATCAGGCAAGAAATCGTCGACGATCGAGCGAAGCAGATCAGAATGAAATACATCATGAACATGCATAGACTTTGATAATTTCAGTTTATATGAAGAGTCGATAAGATCTAGATTGATGAAAGAATCGAGCATTTTATCATCTAGCTTCTTGAAAGATCTCGCTGTAACGATGTTTCTTTCATTCAGAAACATCTTTGATTCGATCTTATAATTGATCTTCTTTCTATGCTTGTTAGCTTGATTCATCATTTGTTTTCGTGTTTTGATCAGAGCTTCACGAGCGAAGATCAATGTCTTGTTCATTTGCTCAGATATATTCTTGACTCAATCGATTTGCAAGCGTTCGCGAGTGCTTTCATATTTAATGATGTCAGAGTCAAAGCTCATATGAGAATGAAAGTTCTTGTTCATGAAGAAGAAGATCAAGAAGATGACTGAGAACAAGACGTTATTATCAACAAACTCGATCATGAATAGTCATTTAGATCAGTCGTTTTGCATATACAAACAGAAGAATCGAAGATATCGCTCAATGTTCTGATTGATTTGTTTGCTTTGATCATCAGTCTGAGAGTGATAGATGATAAACAATCAAAGGAAAATGCTCAGTCGTTTGCAAAGAAACTTTCATAGTATAGAGATGAATTGTGAATCTCGATCAGATACTATGAAGCTTGATAGTTTATGAGTTCAATATATTCATTGAATCAGCATTTCAGCTGTCTTTTTGACAGTGATATCTTCATCATCAGTGATGCAAGAAATATAATGTCTTTCTTTTGACAATTTGCAGATGATTGACAGAATAGCGTTGTACTCGCTTGAATTAGATAGATTGATAATAAAGTTCATTGCTATGTCTTGTCATCACTGTTCAGATATCAATAGAGATTGAAGCAAGTCGTTTGATTTATTTCTAGATGTCTTTGAGCGTTGACAGATATAACAGTTTCGAATATATCGATCTATCATTTTTCGCATGAATGATCAATAGTAGTTTCGCTTTATGATCTTTACAGTTCTAAGAATATCAGAATGATCAACTGATGACTGATTGTGTATCTCATGAATCAGATTCATTTGTACAAGCTCGTTGAACGAGACTCATAACTGACTATCATGATACAAGATTTCATTCTGAGTTCAACAATTCTTTAATTTGATATCTTCATATTGTGTCTCATCTCTTGCTATTGCTTCGCGAAGTAGCGTACAATTCTCGTCGATTTCATTAGTTTCAAGAATCTGTTTATAGATTGATTTCTCAATGTTCTTCTCTAAATCAGCAATTTTCATTCGATTCAACGTGAGAATTGTAGTTCGCTGATAGCAACATCATTTATTCTTGAGACTTCTAGAAACTGAATTGACTCGACGAGTCAATGCATCGACTTTGATGTTTTATTTGTCTGAGTGATACATGATTTTGAAGTTGAAGTTAACGAGCTTTTGTACTCAGTGCATTTAACGTCTACTTAGCTCTTTATCTTTCATTAATGACGTTAAAGCTTGATGATCAATGAACATCTTGATGAGTAGTTCAGTCAATTTCAGCTCAGGTCATCAATGCTCAAAGACACAAATGATTGCTAGTAGTTTCTTGTCATAAATCTTGTAATTGCACTCAGCGAGACTCAGATTCTTGCTGTAGTAGATCATCGAGTGCAATGTTTCTTCGTCATCATACTGAGAAAGTATGTCATCATTGACGTAGTTGAATGAGTCTGTTTCAAGAATAGTCTTCTTATTCTGATCAAAATGACGAAGAATAGAGACTTCAATCATTCGTTTCTTCATATGATCAAAGATCGTTTGACAAGCTTGATCTCATTCAAATATCATCTCTTTTTGAGTTAGTTGAATCAGAGAATGAACAATCTTCGAAAAGTTCTTTATAAAACGTCGATAGAAGTTGCAGAAGTTGATGAAGAACTGCATCTGAGTGAGATTTGTAGAAGTAAATCATTCAACAACTGCTTGTATCTTTCGAGAATTCATCTTCAGTCTCTCGATGAATAGCAATAGTTCTAAAAAGCTGATCTCTTGAACGTGAAACTCACATTTGTTTATATTCATCTGTAGATCGATCTCTCGTAATCTATGTAGAACTAGTCGTACGTGTTTCTTATGTTTCTTCAGTGTTTTGCTGTAAATGATAATGTCATCTAGATAGATCTGACAAAACTGATGTAGATAATCAAACAGCACGTCGTTCATATAATGTTAATAGAAAGTCGAGTCGTTGATTAATTTGAAAGACATCACGTGATATTTGTAGAAATCAAAAGAGGTGATAAAGATAATCAAATCTTCGCTGCTTGAATGCATGCGTAGTTTGTTGAAGATGACTATTATATTTAATCAAGTCAGATACTTGCTATCTTGAATACGAGCGAGAGTTTCGTCTATTAAGAATAGAGAATAGCGATCTCGTTTAATCAAAGCATTGAGCTTTCTATAATCGACGCAGAAACGTAAGCTATCGTCTTTCTTTTCGATGAATAGTATGAGCGAAGTGTATGAGATTGAGCTAGAAGATATAAAGTCTTTATTCAGATGCTTGATCAGATAATTCTTCATCTTTTGAAGCTTGTAGTCAGACATATGATAGAGACGACTTCGAGAAGATATTTTCTTGTCGATCAACTCTATTTTATGATTGTAGAAGCAATGAGAAGATAGCTGATCAGTCATCGCTCGATCAAACACGTCTAAATAGTCATGATATTTCGAAGAAAGCTTAGCTTTGACTTCTTTCAAGATCTTTTCATGTGAAAGCTCTTGTAGATTTACGTCTTCTGATTTATTTCTAGCTGTTTTTAGAAGTCGATCGATTTCGATGATGATGATCGCGAAAGTAGTCACATTCAATCGTTTAACTAGTGATCTATATGCTGCAGTCTCTATCATTGCTATGTTCATTGAATCGATAGACGAAGCGAAGTTGACTGAATTAGATGATTTCACGATTTTACTGAATGAAGCTGACTTCTCGCTGAGTCAAGTGACAACAGAAGAAAGAGATCTCTTTAGTATTTGAGTAGAAGTCAAGCTCTTCTGTTTCGTGATTGTTTTATTGCTTGAGAATAGAACAATTGATTTCTGACTAGAAGTGAGATTCGAAAATCGA
>JAABUS010005324.1_pt1 | contig 17093 bp, 9 predicted proteins | sample 5560161 | NCBI WGS metagenome assembly JAABUS01 (sample SAMN10711885, study PRJNA513376) | rock metagenome | isolation source: Antarctica rocks | place: Antarctica: Victoria Land, Trio Nunatak nord | collected 2016-01-04
ATGCATGAAGAGGGAGCAGCGCCGAGTGGGGGTGACGAGGTTGACAGCGTGGGGATGCTCTGCGACGATATGCAAACCGAATGCGAGGGCGCATCACCTCGCAGAACAAGCTCCGTTTCTGCTTTTGAAAAAAGCCGCCAATCGAGGTACTTAACAATTCAGCATTGCACTGACGTTCATGTGCCTGATACTCTATCAGCCATGTGGATGATTGTCCAAGAAGATCGACTATGGAATCTCGTCAGGAAGGCGGTGGAGCGCATTGTTTTGTTCTATATTTCTGTGCTCTTGAACTTACATTCAATTTACGACGACGCACCTCGAGCCCAGTAGCAGTAGTTAAGGTGGGTTGTAGAGCTCTATCAATGGCTTCCCTCTAACTAACTAGGCTTGCTCTGCTGGTGGCGTCATCGTCGTCGTCCTCGTCGACCTCACGACAAGCGTAAACACCAAGCATAGTCTATTACGGGAAAGGTATGACTCGCAGGCGATCCTCATGCGTTGAATGCATGACAAGTACGAAGATAGAGAAGTAAGATCGGCTCTGATGGCCATTGCTCCGCATCGATTGGCAGAGAGGCTCAACCTGTTTCGAGGATGTAGGTCGCGCGACCCATACTTGAGGTGACGCGACCATGCCGATCATCCGGAGCTAAGACCCACGCTAACACGCGACCTCATACATAGATTTCATGATCGCACAAACCTTTACTCTTACAACTCACAAACCATCAATAATTCATTAATCATTCCAACCAATGCCTTCAATAAAAGAAACAGAGGCATACGTCGCATATCAGGCCTTGAAAACAAGGTCAGATTGACACTCAGCATGAGTTAAAAACGAAGTGAGTAAAGCTCTCACTGTGACATGAATTAATTTCGAATTAATTCTGAATTAATTCGAGCTGTCTTTGTATTTCTGAATTTCTTGATGAAAAGAAAAATAGATTGATCATTTACTGATATGTGATTAATCATTGATTAATCATGATGATTGAAGAAAGAGTTGATAAAAATAAGAAGAATTAATCAATGATTAATATGATATTGATTGCTGATTGATATTGAATTAATAGCAGGGAAAAATTGTCATCATGTCGAAGAAAATATTTTGTCGATATCAAGATGAAAATGTGTTGAGATCATGTCTAGAAATTAATCAGAGTGCATACATGACTAAAATGTTTGATTTATAAAAATAGCTATAACTAAGACTTTAAGAATACAGAAGAAAGAAGATACAAAAGCAAGAAGAACATACTTTATATAGAAGTTACTCAGATCGACGCTAGTTTCAAAGAGAACGTGTTGAAACACAAGAAAGATGTTGATTTGAAAGATGTTTATGACACAAAGAAATGTGTTTATCATAAACATCTGTTAACTACTTGTAACATAAAGAAGTGTGTTTATCATAAACATCTGTTAACTACTTGTAACATAAAGAAGTGTGTTTATCATAAACATCTGTTAACTACTTGTAACATAAAGAAGTGTGTTTGTCATAGAAGACAATAAAAGTGAGTTAGAAGATGCTAGAGAAAAGAAAAGATGCTGAGTCATATTTGAGTCAAATCTGAGTCAGATTCAGATCAGATCTCAACTAAATCTTGACTAGCTTTAATCATTATGCAGAAAACTCGCTAATGTTCACTGCAAATTAATTAAAGCTTCAGTCTTGTTCAATCTTAATATACTTGTAACATTATTTCTCTTTTTGAAAATTTATGTTTGCATGAATAGAACAAATGAAACGCAAAAATTTTCACTATTTTTCAATTTAATGTGACTTGTCTGAATAAAACTTATGAAATTCAACTAAAACTTCTTTCAAACTTTTGAATTCTTCTTTATCAACATAGTATCATTTATTGTTTTGATCTAGTTTCATTTATTTGATCTTGTATTGTATTTGATCTCAATATCATTTAGAGTTCAAAATGTCATTTATCTTTCAATGTTCATCATTTTTAATAGTGAGAAATTTAAATGATTTTGAATGCTGTTCTGATAAAAGATCATTAAGATAAGAATATAATAGCTTTGAACTGAACATCAAATGCAACTGCTTCATGCTTATCAATAAATGAAAATGATAGAAAATTTCAACTTTGACAGTGATTTAATAAAATTCTAACTGTTTATCTTTTAAATTCTTACATGATTTAGTTGTCTTTATGTTTCTAGAGAATAATCAAATTCAGTCGTTTACTTTATAAATGATATCTCATTTATGTTTATTAATTTGAGCTTCAATGATCTGCTTCATCTTTTTCAATTGCTGATGATTGAAGATAAGAAATTCTTTCATTCAAATAATAATATCATTTGCTTTTCTAGCTTCAAGATGTTCACAAGTAGTTTTGTAGTCAATTGTATCTGAATTAAAACTCATTCATGAGTGAAAATTCTTATTGAAGTAGAATAAAATCATTGAGATGATTGAGAAGATATTGAAATTTTCGCTGAATTTCATCATTGAAAGTCATTTTAAGTCAGTGATGAAACTCATCTGTACATGATGCTGACTACAAATTTACTGTCTAGCTACAGTAAAGTTTGAATGACATCAAAATACTGCATGATGATGAAGCGCTGTGCATTGATTGCATACAGAGTTTTCGTGATTGCACAGACTTTGATAATCTCAATGTGCATGTTACAAGCAATCTGCATGCAAATGAGAAAATCAAATAGAACACAGAACTATGAGAAAAATCACTTATGAAAATCATTCAATTCAGTATTTTGTCATTATGATAACAAAAACTGAAACAAAACATTCTTGTATTTGATTTGTTGAGAATGATTAACAGAAAGAACTTGAATCATGAACATTCTTTAAATTTACATGCTAACTATGTATAAATCTTGTTAAGACTGCATGTTTATTACTATGATATAAGCAACTTACAAGACTTATTAAGTTCAACACAAGCAAACTTGAAAATCTCATTAATATCATTTAACAAATGTTCAAATACAGACATTTTATACATGAGTGATACATTGACAAGAAGACTTTGTTAAGAGAAGAGAAACACAAGTGAATTAGTAAATTATCTGATTAAAAGTGTAGCATATGAACATTTCTGCAAGACATGATTAATCTGCATGAGAAAGATCTTTACAAATAATACAAAATAAATGAGTTGCACATTTTACAAATAAAGTGAGTGTCTGCAAGACATGATATACAATGATGATGATTGTTAATCTTGAGAATCTTCTTTCTTCACTAAGTTCTGACTCTTGAATATCTTAATGATAGAATCAATCTCTAGTTAAAGACACTATTTATATAGTTTGAGAAAATAATAGCATATGTCAATGTGATTAAAGAAGAAATTGACTGTGATATGCATGTGTATTGCTGATGAAACATCTGCAATTCATGCTTAAAAAGTAAACTGTTAAAATCTGAGCAGTGAAAGATTTTGCTCATCTTGAACTATGAATCTGTGACAAGAAAGACTGTTTCTCGCTAAAAGAAAAATCAGCATAAAGATCATGTTTTATGTATGTTGCATGCAATGTATGCAACATATTTTTAATAAATTGTGCATGAAAGCATTTAATCTTGAGAAGTCATGCTGAAGTTACATTGAGTAACAAGACATGCAGAAGTACTTGAAAATAAAGCGATAAACAAGATGATTAATGATGCATATAATTTGTCTTTATTGCTGATTGAGTGTCAATGCATTGAAGTGATAACAAGATTGACACTCATACAGAAACAGATCAGATAAACATGAAGAATAATCTGAAAAAAGAGATTTAACACAGCTCATTTTTGATATCTGACATCAAAAATGACACATCAATATCTGTGATTGCATAAGAATCATACGAAGTCTCACAGCGCATTATTGATGTAACTACGCATAAGAAAAATTGACTTCAATCAATTTTTATATAAAAGATGAGTACTTAATGTTGCTACAATGACATGCAAGTGCAACAGAGATCAAATGTCAATCAAGCACATTTTATTAATATGTCTTAAATGAAAGATAGAATAAAAGATGATGCAATGCAAAGAGAACATCATGAACTTGAGAAAACTTCTAGAAATCATGAGTGTAATGACAGCAATCATTTGAATGATACTTTCAACAAGCATACTGAATCAATTTCAAACTGTGACATCATTAAAGAATCAGATAAAAGAAAGAGAAAGTAAAGAAGAAGTAAGCTTATAAAGTTCTTGCATTGAAAATAGTTACAGTATAGAGCGCAGAGAAAAGCGATAGTAGATATGAAAAGAACGCTACACTAGCATAGCGCTGACTACAATATATAGAATCTCACATAGACTCATAATGAGTGTTGAATTGAGTAAGAATAAAAAAAAAAGTCATTTTGCTTAATCATTCTGCATGTAATTATAGTAAATTCTAAGTTTGCATTTAATATCTTGATTGACTTGCTTCAATTAATCATCAATTTCAGAATGATAAGCTGTTAATAAACTAACTGTGATCTTTAGTCACTTGCAAAGACTTTGTCACATGATTGATATGAACTGAAAGTCTCTGTTCAAAACAATAAAACTAGATAGATCATGAAGTCAATAAACATTTCATAGCATGATTCAAATCATTTCTTTGACTGAAATGTCATCATCTTCTCAATGATAGAAAACATAGTGACGTTTCTTGATGAAATGACATATGATTGTGCAAATGATGTTATAATCTTTTGATAGAAGTAACTCAATGATGAAGTTCATAACTATATCTTTTCAGCGTTTCTGTAAAATTAATAAAGAATGAAGAAGTTCATTAATGCTATCTTTAAATGTCTTGCTTTGTTGACAGATATGACAGTTTTAAATGTAACATTTAATCATTGTTTAATGATTTGATCAATAGTAGAAACGTTGAACTAAATCAGTAGTTCTTCGATTTTCAGAATGAAAGATGAAAGACTGATCATGAATTTTCTTTAGCAATTTCATATGCATATTCTTAGAAACTCACAGTAAGTTTTTTCTGAACAGAACGTTGTTAATGATCTTGCAATGTTTCAATTCAATGCTATGTAGCTTAAGCTTATTTTCGCTTATGACTTGTTTATACTCATTGCAAAGCTCATTCATCTTGTTGACATCTTTTACTTGCTGATAAAGATCAACTTCAGATTCAACAGCTAGAATATTATCAGAACTCAAATTTATGAGAATCAGAGTTCTTCAAAGAATAAAGAATAAATATGAGAATTATTCTTCAACGCTATCATTGAGTTTTTAAATGAGAATCTGAGTCTATGAGAATTGAAACATTGAGTCTATAAGAAATTCTACTGTCGATTCTTAAAGACATTGAATCTACAAGAATTTCTATCGTCGATTCTCAGAGACTCTGAGTCTACAAGAATTCAAGTCACATACAAATTTTAACATTTCATCGACGATAAGAATTCAAGTCACATATAATCTTTGAAAGATCTTGCATGAGTTGCATGTAATCTCACTGATCTCATTGATGATGCTTGAGCTTAGTTTTCTGAATATATAAAGAAGAATTCACTTTTGTATTTCATAATTTAGTGTTAACTTTCTATATGAATAAATATTACTAAACTACTATCAAATTTGATCATATTATTTATGCGCATATTCTTTAGTGTAACTGCACATTTCTCAAGCTACTCATAATTTTAACACTTTACTTTATTGCAGAGATAATAATTCATATGATTAAAAAAAAATTCTTGATTTGAACAGCAATTCTTCAAATATGACATTTAATCTTTGTAATGAATTTCAATCTCTTTTTATTCTCAAGACTTCTGCATATTTGATTCAAGTGATCATCATCACTGACATCATAAATGTACTCTTTAAGCATTATAATCAAGATACAACTTCTTTTGATGTTATGATTTCATTTTTCAAAAGCAATATTTGCATGTTTTTTGAAAACGTTGTTTCATCTACTTTTATTGTCTTTACAAAGTTTGCATTCACTTTACTTGATTAAATTTCTTATGACAATAGAAAGAAGTTTTAATTGAATTTAATGAAAAGTCTTGTGCAATGTTAAGTGATCATCATTGATATCATGATCTCATTGACTTGATTATTTTCTGATTTTACAAACGTTGATTTGAAGAATTTATTAAAGACTCGTCATCATGCAGCATTGAACAAAGACATCAGAAGCATTCATATCAATGTAAAAAGAAAAGAGAGACAATGCACATTGCTTCAGACAAGAATGAAAGTCATTGAACATAAATTTTCATTCATCATTCTCAACAAAATTCAAAGCATTATCAACGACATGAAAATCTTGCAGAGACAATAGAATTATTTGAAGATGTGCGCTTGATGCAAAATGTTATTCATTGAAAATGTTATTTTATTAAAAGATTTGAATCAAGTGTCTTGCATATCAAACTCTGATTATTTTTTAACATGATGAAATTATGCATCTGATTGCTTTAAATCAAAATTTTGCAAAAAAATTATTGTTAAAGTCATAAAGAATTCTTTCATCAATGATGATTTCTTTAAGAAGAGAACAATCATCTTTAAGATCATCTCTTCAAATAAGTTTTTAAAAGAAAAGAAATTCAAATTCATCATCAATAAGAATCTGAAGTTGTTTCTCAGAAAACTAAAGTTGAACTTCATCAAGATGAATTACATCAAAGATGATGACAAGCTTAATTACATCATGAAATATGTAAAGATCACAATGATGCACTATCTTCAACAGATTGAGAAGACTGTCAAGAAGAAAGATTGTAAAATCACATAAACAAAGTTTCTTAAAATTCTTCAGCAATGCTTGCTTGATGCAAAGTTGCTTCAAAATCAAATAAATAATTTATGAAATATTATTATAAAAAGAAGTAATCAAACATGCATGTCATTCTTTCTGAAATTCAACAAAACACATTTTCAAAATCATGTCAAAGTCATAAAGTTTAAGAAAGTGCTATTGTTCAGATTTCTGAATAAACTACTCTTTTCAAACAAGATTAAGCTAATCATATTAACTTTTGCTTAATGAAGTAAGATGTTCTGTCAAGAATTCACAAAGTACATTGATATGCAATATGCTTCAAACTATGCTCAGCAGAGTTGACAGTTGAAAATAAATTCACTTCTTGAAAATTGATTATACAAGAAGAACTCACAGAGTTTCTTGCAAAGAATTGATAGTTGAGAAAAAGAAGAATACTTTGATGATCAACAAGAACAACAAGAATCAGAATTGAGAAAAACAGTCTTTCAAAAGAAAAAATATCACAGAGTCAGCGAGAAAACATGCATCAAATGCAAATTTAAAGATCATGCAGAATTGAATTGTTTAAACTCATGATTCATCTTTTCAAAAACTTTCTTTTCAGAAGCTTCTTTTGCTTCTAACAACATTCTTATTATCAACATCTTAAAAAAAGACTTAGCTCAATAAATTTCTTTCATTTATTAATTGCTTAAAAAAAGAAAGCAATTGAAGAGTATGAAACTCAGTGAATCAACTCAATCAGTTAACTGTTTGTTAAATTGAACATGTTGACAATGTTGAAGAACTTAAACTCAGTCACAACATCATTCATTCTTATAATCAAGATCAAGTCAAAATGTCTCAATCTTTTTGAAACTTAAATCATGATGAACATTAAATGTATGCTAAACATGATTCATCACAGTTTTGTGAAACATTTAAATAAGATCGAGAATATTCATTCTTAAAAGTTCATGAAAATTTTCTTCAACAATAAATTGATGCAACTACATAAAACAATACTGCTTGATCTGAACATTCAGAACTTTGATGAAAGCAATTTATGCATCTTGAAGATCTTTATCATTGTTGAATATGTTTCAAAGAATCTCATGTTAAATCTTTCATTTTTTAAAAAGCATAATCTCATTCATGAGTTTATTCATTAATGCTTATGTTGAAGAATTTTATGTGTTCAAAATAAAAGAAAGAAACTATTTCATTGAAGAACAGTTTCAAAATCATCTTACATTGTTGAGAAGTGCAATGACAGACTTGTTTCTAGCAGCTTATTGCAATAGCTCTGAATTCAGTCTAAATTCAGTCAGACTTGTTTCTAGCAGCTCTCTCTAGACTAGCGTCAGAGATAAAGTTGCGTGTCGCGACTTTGTCATGCGTGACAGTATATAGATAAAGCAGTCTGTGACTTCTCTTCACAATCTAGACAGATTTCATCATATGTGATACTGTTTGCTCTATTCTTTCAATAGATTATGAGCTCAATTAGCAAGAAGCTTTCAACGTAATTAGGTCAAAATACTTTAAGCATTTGATGCTCGACAACTTGATATGAGATCTATTCAAACGAGCAATCAGCGATCACTTACTACGCGTCTCACGAGAAGACAAATAAGTACATTGACTTAGAGAAGTTCAGTGAAATTCGACAGCTTACTACGCATCTCATGAGAAGATAAATAAGCACTCACATCAAGTCAACAGTCTACTACGAGTTTTCAAGAGAGCGAACAAATAAACACACTTAATCGCGTTGAAGAACGCATAAACTTTCATTATCACTGACGAGATTAAATTCTTTTCACTTCACTCGTCAATCTATCTAATATCTTTATTTTTTTTCTTCGATTCTAACAACAAGCTGAGTCTACATCGCACGTCATGAACTTCGATGACTTCTTCGTCAAACGACGACCTGTTCTCATTCTCACTTGCGAGAACTGCGATCAATGATTTTCTCTCATGAAGAGATGACTCATTGAGAAAGACTTGTGATTCGTTATTAAAGACAAGTCTGACTCGAACACACTCGACAGCGTCATCAGCATCATCAGCGAAATTCAATCTCTCGACTTTGAAAGTCAAAAGATCGACGCGAAAGCTCATTACTGACTGATCATCTGCATCATCATCGATGATCAAGAACACACTGCAGACAAGACATCAGCAAAAGAGATTTGAAATACTCTGAGCTATAAATACAAAGAGAAGCTACAAATCACTGAAAGACAATATCTGACAAACTTCATTAACTACAGAATGTCGACGAATATCTTCATTGAAAAGACATGAATACATCTCGTCAAGTTGACTCGAAAGATCGTTGCAACACAGAAAGACATGAGCGATCTATTCAAGTCAGAACGTTGCTTTCAAGTCTTACTTCAATCGCTGTCAGATGAATACACAGTCATTCGAGACATCATTGATGCGCAGAATAAGTCAGACGTCAAGAAGAAACTTCAAAAGCTACAAGAGAAGAAAGCACAATTGAAGACAACAGAGACTGCGCTATGAGTCAAGCGAGAAAACGAACGCGAGCGCACTGATCATGAGCAGAACAAACGCAAAATCAGTCATCGTCGCAAAAGTCTTTCAAGCTTCGACAGCGATTAATTGCGTCGTCGTCAGTCGCAACGATTTCTAAAATGTTTTCTCTGTGAAGATGAACATCGTCTAGTCGATTGCTCTCATCTGTCTGCAGCTCAAAAGCTTGTGAAGAAACGCAAAGACAAAGGCAAAACAAAGCACAAGAGCGCTGATGATCTTCAAACTCTCACTGAGCTTCTGAAGAGCAAGCACAAGAAACACAGAGTCTACAACGCGAAAAGCGACGACTTTGAAATCTCTGATAACAATGAGAAAGATGAAAATGAGAAGAGCGAGAATATTGCAGCTCTGTCAAAGAACATTGTCAGTAAGATTTCTGAATTCAACTGAATCGCAGATTCTGATGTCTTCTCACACATGACTGATCAACTTCGACTTTTTAGTGATTCTCTAGTTTGCATTAAGAGACGCATCATCAAAGTTGAAGAGAGAAAATTGTATGTCAATCACTGTGACACAGCAGTCATGCGAGATCGTCACGAAAACTCAGTCAAGCTGTCTTCTGTTCTTCATGTTTCTAAGCTCGAAATGAATCTTCTTTCTGAAAGAAGAATGTGTGAGAAAGATCTGCAAGAAAGTTTTGACGATAAAGATCTGTACATGCACGACAAGCGAAGAAAGCAGATGATTGAGACTCTAGAATGCGAAGACGTCTACATAGTAGAGAGAATTGCAAACGATCTTGATGAATTTGCATTACTATCAGCTATGCAGCGTGACGTCTCATCAGCATTTTCAGCGATGCACAGTTCAATGAATCTCGACGATTCAATGAATCTAGATCACTTCGCGCCTCACACTGACGTGATTCATCATGAGAACGAGATCGAAGTTGATCACGATCAACTTAGTTTTGCAAATGACAAAAGCTTCAAGTTGTACAAGCTGTGACATCGTCGTTTCGCTCATCTCAAATCAGCAAAGCTTCGTCAACTTCATAAGATCATCACTCTGAAAAAATCTATTCTCATCAACGACAGTCATGAGAATGTGTGTGAGATATGTGCGCTCATCAAGTTCATCAACAAACGAGAATACAATGTCAGCGATCGAAAGACAAGTATCTTGACTCTCATTTTCATAAACATCTGTGAATCACTATCATCGTTTCTCGATAGCGAGTCGTACTTTCTAGAGATAGTTGACAATCACTTCAGAAAGACTTGATGCATTTCTTTGAAGCAACGATTCGATGCATCAGATGCTCTGCGAAAATGAAAACTCAGCGTAGAGCTTCACAGCAATGTCAAACTTCTCTCAGTACGCAGTGACAACGTCACGAAACTTAAAGTCATCTTGAATGACTGATGCTCATCAGTTGACATTGTCTCTCAATACATTGTCTCACACATGTCGATTCAAAATGAAGTAGTCGAAAGAGTCATACACATCACAGAAAACTCAATGCGAGTCATGATCAAGAATGCTGAACTTCTCATTGAGTTCTGAGCAGAAGCTGCGAAGACAGATGTCTATCTGCAAAATCGAATCATCACGAGACTCTTGATTGACGAAGCTCTCACGACTTTGAAGAAGACATTCATCGAGATCAAGCTCTCAATTGATCATGTACGAGTATGAGAATGCAAATGTTACTCATACGTTGATCTCAAGTCATTGTCAATCAAAGACAGACGAGACAAATTTATGAACAGAGACAGATTCGACGTCTTCATGAGATATGTGAAAAATATCAACAAGCAATATTGTCTCTGAGTCTCAGATCTCGATCGAGTCATCAAGAGTCACGCTGTCAAGTTCGCTGAAGATGAAAAGAGTGAAGACATGAACTTGTGACTTCGCAAGCAGACATTCAACGTTCTTTCAGAGCGAAGATCTGTGAAAAGATCATCAAAGAATAACGTTTCAACTAACGTTTCAAAATCTGACACTTTCATGATTGATGTTTCATCTGAATCAACTGATGCACTGAAGACTATCGCGATCAACTTGAATGCACTCAATTCTAAGATCACGTCACATACGTCAGATGAGCGCGAAGCTCACGCGAATGTTCAGATCACTCAAAAAGTCTTCGCATCAAGCATGTTTAAGTCAGCAGCTCAAACATTTCTGCATGTAGTCATCTCAAAGAGAAAAAGAGACAGCGAAGATCAACAACTGAAAGAACGCGCATTCAAAATCTCGCGAGCTATGATGATCTGATTCGTCACAGAGAAAGTTGACGACGATGAGAGTGATTCTGACGCAAGCATGTCATGAGCATTATTCAACATCGATGAATCTGATTCTTCTAAAGCAATAAGAATTCTCACGTTGAACACTTACAAAGACGCAGTGCAGAACTCAGTTTGAAGAAAACTTTGAAAAGAAGCAATCAACGCAGAACTTGTGACGCTAGTCGTCAATGAAATCTGACAAGAAGAAGTGTCGCTCAAAAAGATCAACATCGTGACAAGCAAATGAGTCTTCAAGTCAAAGATGCACGTCGATGATTCTCTTGATAAACTGAAGACAAGACTGATAGTCAGAGATTTCTTTCAAATTCATGAAGTTGACTATGAGAATACTTTCGCGTCAATCATTAAGTTTGACACTCTGCGAGTCTTTCTAGTCATTGCGACAATGAAGAATCTCGAACTTCATCAAGTCGATGTAAACAATGCGTTTACTGAATCGTTTCTCAAAGAAATCATTTACATGTTTTCTTCGTCAGAAGTGAAAGTCAGACTCGACTGTGCTCTGAGAGTTCTTCAAAGTCTTTATGATCTCAAGCAAGCTGCACAAGATTGACATGATCGCTGTGTAACAGCGCTGTCTGAACTCGACTTCGTTCAATGCGTTGCAGACTCATGTCTTTTGATTCATGAGTCAAAAGAAATCATGTTGCTACTATACATTGACGACATAGTCATCATCTTCAAATCATTGAGCAACATTAAATGATTTAAGCATGAGTTTCAAAGTGTTTTCAAAGTCAAGAATCTGAGAAAAATGAAGAAAATTCTTGACATTCAAATCACTTGCAACAGAAAGGCACGAATCTTACGAATGAATCAAACTCACTATCTTCATGACGTTTTCGAGAGACTCAACATGAGGCAAGACAAGCACAAGGCAACAGATCTTTCAATGAATGAATATGATACTCTTCGCTCAGCTGAACTCAAAGACGTGAGAATTAATCAGCATGAGTATCAACAAGTCATTGAAAGTCTCATGTATGCTGCAATTCACACTCGTTTCGACATCGCTTTTGCTCTCAATCGACTAAGTCAATATCTCAGCGATTCTGCAGAACATCATGAACACGCTTTGAAGAAGTTGATGTGATACGTTCGTTTCATCATTGATCTAGACATCATGTACGAAGTCAGTGAAAGCATAAAGTTAGTAGAATACTCTGACTCAGACTACGTCTCAGACAGACTATATTGCAAGTTGATTCTCGTCTACATCTACATGCTTGATGAAGAATCAGTCTTCTGAATGAGTTGAAAGCAAAAGTTCGTTGTCACATCGATCATCAAGACAGAGTACATGACTCTATCAATCTGCGTCAAGAAAGATTTATGAATCAGTCAAGTGCTCAAGAACATGAATCTGACAAAGTATCTGAGCATCAGTTACAGTCGTGTTGATATTCTTGAGAAGATTACTCATCAATCTGTCTCACTCACACAGCTCAAGAGAGACAATCAAGCATCTCTTATGCTGATTAAGAATGCTCATATTCACGAAAGATTGAAGCATATTGACGTCGCTTATCATCACATTCGAAATCTGCACAAGAAGAATCAGATTTCAGTGAACTTCGTTTCTAGTCAAGATATGATAGCAGACGAATTGATCAAGTCACTATCTCGACAGAACTTCAAGAGATTCATTGAACAACTGAGACTGAAAAGCAGTGAAAGCTGAGAAACTTGCAAGCATCAAGTGAGAGTGTTGAGAAGTGCAATGACAGACTTGTTTCTAGCAGCTTATTGCAATAGCTCTGAATTCAGTCTGAATTCAGTCAGACTTGTTTCTAGCAGCTCTCTCTAGACTAGCGTCAGAAGTAAAGTTGTATGTCGCGACTTTGTCATGCGTGACAGTATATAGATAAAGCAGTCTGTGACTTCTCTTCACAATCTAGACAGATTTCATCATATGTGATACTGTTCGCTCTATTCTTTCAATATACATGATGTTTAATGAAACAAGATTTGCATCAAGTTTCTTTACATGCAATATTTGTTAATTTAGCTTTGCAAGAAAAATTATTCTTAAATTCTTTTATTAATATAATCATCAAAAGAAATGAGAAGTTTTAAGCACTCAATCAACTCAAAATCTTAAGTAACAGAGCATCACAATACACATTTAATCACTTCTAAATGCTCTGTATGATTTTTTGAGTTTTTCAATGACAGAAGAAAACTTTTAATTCACACAGATTGAGAATATAATAATCAATTAATTTTTAAATGTTTTAAAAGAATTTGTGAATTTTGCGAATTTCTTCACTTAAAAAGTCAAAGTTCTTTCAATTCATGAACTTCATGATCATACTATTTGCATTGAGAAGAGTTGTATTGCTTTCTGAAATTCTTTGTACAATCTTTTTGCAATTGAACTTATTGCACAAAAAATGTATATCAAGAAACAGCTTTGAACAAACATGATATGATACTTCATCTCTTCAGCTAAAATGCTTATGCTCTTTACATTTAAAAAAGATGAAACGCTGCAATCATGCATTGATTATTGAAAATTCAATGCAATCATTCTCAAGAATAAATGTTTTCTTTTGCTGATCAATGAAGCTTTCAATCATCTTGCAGACATCAAGTGATTTATCAAGCTTGACATCAAAAATGCATTCAACAAACTTTGCATATGAAAAGAAAATGAATGAAAGATGACATTTCATACAAGATTTGACTTATATGAGTATCTTGTGATGCTCTTTGATTTCATCAATGCATTGACTTTTTTTCAGATTTATATGAATCAAACTTTGTTTGAATTTCTCAACATCATTTGTCTCATTTATTTGAATGACATTCTGATATTCAACGAAACTTACAAGAAACATGTTCATCACATATGATAAATTCTTGACAAACTGCAGATTTTAAAGCTTTACATCAAGCTCTTCAAATGTGAATTCTTTAAGAAAGAGTTATTCTTTCTAGAATATAAAATAAAGAAAAGAGAAATTTCAATAAAGAAGAATCAAATGCAAATCATTCAAGATTGATCATAATCAAGAATGATGAAAAAGATTCAAATGTTTCTCAACTTTGTCAACTTTTATCATTAATTCATAAAGAATTATTCAAGAATAGCATTATTCTTGATTAATTATCTTAAAATGAGTTTCTTTTTTAATGCAAAGAAGAGATGAATTTTTAAAGAACAGATGAAGTGAATTAATGTTACGAGCGTATTAAGACTGAACAAGGCTGAAGCTTTAATCAATTCGCAGTGAACGCTAGCGAGTTTTCTGCGTAATGATTAAAGCTAATTAGCGAGCTGATCAGATATGACTCAGATATGACTCAGATATGAGTCAACATTCTTTTTCTTTCCCAACATTCTTTTCTTTCATCAACATCTTGTTCATTTACATCACATTCTTTTCATGTCACAAACACATTTCTTTCGAGTCTAGCGCAGTCTCTAAACATTACATAAATAGAAGCTCTTGTATCAATCTTCTTCTGTATTTTTAATATTCAGTTATAGCTATCTCTAAAGATAAAGCACTATTCAATTCTAACTTTCGCTGATTGACTCATCTAGACACAATTCTGACATTATATTAAGAATTCATTAATCACATGATACTGATCTCATTACTCATTCAACATACTCGTACAGACAGAACGAGTCTAAAGAAATTCATTTATCTGATGATCGACGCAATCGAAAGACTGAACAACATTAGAGAGTTTGATAGAATCAACGACAAGACTGTTTGAATCGCTAGACAACTTATCGCTCACTAAGTATGCACAGTTCAAATCGATTAAGAGAATCAATTCATTCTCATGAAACAGACGAGTGAAAATAAGCTGTTCAACTCGATTAAGAGAATCAATGATAAAAAATCTTCGTGAATTGCTCAAGAATTAAATCAATCAACAAACAAATCTCATCTTCTTTGTTGAAGATTAAACATCATTCTATACATCTTTCTTCTTCAATCGTTGAGCATCGTCATTCATTCAACCCTCTTTTCAAACAAATCTCATCATGTCTAGTCATTCGTCTACTGAAGAGCGTTTCGAAGAATATCAAAATCGTTTCTCTCAAATCTCTGATGTTGATTCATCAAAACTCTCTAGTGCTGAATCATTCATCAGTGAAGACGACGAGTCATTCGCTGAAACAGTAATACTCTCTGTTTCTATCGAAAACTGAAAGACTCGATGCATGACTCTTGACAGAGAAATGAATCAACTCAACAAGCTGAGTAATCAACGAGACAATAAAATCAAAGAGTTGAAGACTAGACTTTAAACTAAAGAAATCACTTCTTCTGATTTCATCTACTCTGAGCGTTTTAGATCTCAGAAAATACCTGATTCTTTCTGATTTACTGACGAAAAGAATTCTACTTGAGAAAACTGATACGACAAAATTCAGAATAAACTAGAGATCAACGTCGATCTCTTTTCAAATAAACGAGTCAAACTGAGCTATGTACATTTCAGATTATTTGATAACGCAGCTGATGTTGCTCAATCTAGACGCGAACGTAAATGTGTCAATCTTTATAAGATCATCGATGATCTTTTGAAAGAACTAGCTGAGTTGTTCAATGATTCAAATAAGAAAGTCAACTTTCATGAAGAATACTACAACTTGATTCAAGAATCAAAGAAGTTCAGCGAGTTTTACACTCAGTTTCAACGATTATCTTTCTATCTGAAGTATCACGAAAAGCAACTGATCATTGATCTGAAAGATAAAATAAACTCTCGTCTTCGATTCATTTGAATAGATCAATTAGTTCAATCTGATTCTCTCAAAGAGATTCATTTCTACCTGATTCATTTGAATAATGATCAGCGAGTCATTCGAGAAATCAAGAACAAAGTCAATCTCATCAAACATGTCAACAATCTGTCAAAGATTATCTTTCATAAAGCTGTTGTTACTCAGTCAGTTGATCATTCAAAATCTGATCATTTAAAGTCGCGCGACGCGATTTTAACTAGCGTCAAGAAAGCAGACGTTCTAGTCGAAATCTGTTTCATATGTCATAAATCAGATCATAGCTCTAAAGAGTGTCTCGATCGATCTACTAGAATCAATGCAGTGAACGATAAATATGATCGTTTCGATTTCAATTTGAATTTCGATTCAAAAAACTAGTCATTTCTTCAAAAGTCATCAAAGAAATAGAGATTATATCTTTGTGCAAACTAAATGAAATTCTATCGAAAGAAAATTACTTTGAAAAGTCATTTTTAATTGATGCTCATCTCATCTTGCAGAATCAATTCTTCAGTCTTCGTTCGCTAATAAATAGTGATTCAGTCGCTCATACGCTCATACACGCTAATCTAGTCAATAGAGTATGTGAGAGACTAGAAATTCAATCTATATCTTTGACAAAAGAGAAGCTAATAAGAGATTATGATGAGAAGATATCTAAGAAGATCATCACTCATAAAATTCTACTCAATCTCATCATCGAAAGTCATAAGAAATTGACTGTATCAATGCTGATAGCTGATATCGATCATCATGAAGTCATATTGA
>JAABUS010005325.1_pt1 | contig 17093 bp, 16 predicted proteins | sample 5560161 | NCBI WGS metagenome assembly JAABUS01 (sample SAMN10711885, study PRJNA513376) | rock metagenome | isolation source: Antarctica rocks | place: Antarctica: Victoria Land, Trio Nunatak nord | collected 2016-01-04
GACCGCGCCGACGAGACGGTTCAGCTCGGCTGGGTTCAGCAGGGTGCCGGCCGAGGTGATCTTGCTGAACGCGTGCGATAGGAAGTACTGCTGACGCACGATCCGGTCGAGGTCGCCGCGCTCCAGACCGTGGCGTTGCCGCACGAACGCGAGCGCCTGCTTGCCCTGGATCGTCGAGTGTCCTGCGGGCAGGTCGATGCCCGAGTAGCCCGACCCGTACGGGTCCCGGTCGGTGGAGGCGTTCTGGGCGGCGTTCAGGCACACGTCCACGCCGCCGACGGCGGTGCTGATTCGGTAGAACGCGAGCAGCGTCACCTCGACGTAGTGGTCGATGCTCAGCCCCAGCAGGTTCTCGATGACGGAGATGAGCATCTTGGCCCCGGCCGCGTCACCGCCACCGGTGCTCACCCCGTCGGCGTAGACCGAGTTTAGTTTGCCCTTGCCGAAGCCGGGGATGCTCACCCAGGAGTCGCGGGGCAGCGAGATGACGGTGGCCTTCGCGCCGTCGGCGGGCACGTGCAGCACCATCATCGTGTCGGTGTTGATGCTGCCCCCGTCCTGTTGGGTGCTCAGCTGGGCCAGCTCGGCCGGGGTGGCACCGGAGCGGCTGTCACTGCCGACCAGCAGGATGTTCTGGTCCGCTCCGTCGACGTTCGCCATCCCCGACCGGCCCAACCCGCCGGTGTCCAGCCGCGTCAGGTCGTTGGTGAAGGAGCGGTAGGTCGCCCAGGCGTACCCGGTGGACATGAACACCACGAGCGACAGGACGAGAACCCCCACCCGCAGGCCGGTCCTGGCCGCCCGCCCCCCGTAGGTGGCCGCACCGCCCGTCCTTGCTGCGCGTCCGCCGTGGGTGGCCATGGTCCTGGACCCGGGCGGGTGGGCGGTGTGCCGGGCCCGGCGGCCCTCTACCGGGTTCGCTTGCTCGCGCGAGGCTTGGGGAGGTGGCTGCCCGTGACGGGCACGGGGCCCGGCTGACTCGGTCACGGTGGTCCAGTGTGCCCGGGCAACCTGTGGGAGTCCTGAGTGGCTGAGGTCGATGTGGCTGAGGTCGATGTGGCTGAGGTCGATGTGGCTGAGGTCGATGTGGCTGAGGGCGGCGGTGGCTGAGGGCGGCGGTAAGGCGCCGGGCGCGCGGGTGGCGAGTGCGCTCATTGGGAGCGTGTGCCCCGGTTCCTCCGACAGCATGACCAGCACGAGGTAGTCGAAATGCGTCAGGCCGGAGTCACGCTGCAGCTGTGCGTGTGCGTGTCATGCTCGACCGCATGTCCAGCACAGCCATGCCGTCGCTCTACCTCGGGCACGGCGCGCCGCCGCTGCTCGACGATGCGCTGTGGACGTCGCAGCTGGCGGGGTGGGTGCGGGACCTGCCCCGGCCCACCGCGGTGCTCATCGTCAGCGCCCACTGGGAATCCGCCCCGCTGAGCCTGTCCGCGTCGGGCGCCGGGACCCCTTGGTGTACGACTTCGGCGGGTTCGCGCAGCGCTACTACGAGCTGACGTACCCGACGCCGGACGCCGGTGATCTCGCGCTGCGGGTAGCCGCGATGATGCCGGCCTCCGAGGGTGTCCATCAGCACACCTCGCGCGGGTTGGACCACGGCGCCTGGGTACCGCTGAAGGTCATGTACCCCGACGCCGACCTCCCGGTGCTGCAGCTGTCGATGCCCACCTACGACCCCGCGCGGCTGCTCGAGATCGGGCGGCGGCTGCGCCCACTACGAGAGGAGGGTGTGCTGGTGATCGGCTCCGGGTTCCTCACCCACGGCCTGCCGTTCCTGCGCGAGTTCCGGGTGGACGCCGAGGTGCCGGGCTGGTCGGCGGAGTTCGATGCCTGGGCCTCCGAGGCGCTGGCCCGCGGCGACGTCGACGAGCTCGCCGCCTACGCCACGAAGGCGCCCGGCATGCCGTACGCGCACCCGACCGTGGAGCACCTGTCGCCGTTGTTCGTCACCTTGGGGGCGGCCGCGGCCCCCAAGGTGACCCATGACCAGCGCATCGACGGGTTCTGGATGGGCCTGTCCAAGCGCTCGCTGCAGGTGGCCTGAGGGGGGACGAGGACGCGAGGCGCCCCCGGTCAGCGCCGCCAACGTTCAGCCCATGGCCGCCTCCAGGTGTGAGCCGGTGCGGGTGGAGCGCACGTACAGCCGGTTGGGGATGCGCTGGCGCAGCTCGTCCACGTGGCTGACCAGACCGACCACGCGCCCACCGGCCCGCAACTCGTCGAGCACGGCCATCACCTCCTCGAGCGCGGCCGGGTCCAGGCTGCCGAAGCCCTCGTCGATGAACAACGTGTCCAGCTGCACCCCCCCGGACTCCGCCGCGACCACGTCGGCCAGGCCGAGGGCGAGGCTGAGCGAGGCGAGGAACGACTCGCCGCCGGACAGCGTCTTGGTCGACCGCAGCGCGCCTGTGTAGTCGTCGAACACGTCCAGACCGAGGCCGCCCCGGCGGCCATTCGGCCCCGCCGCGTCGGAATGCACGAACCCGTAACGCCCGCTCGACATCCGGCGCAGCCGCCGGGACGCAGCCACCGCGACCTCCTCGAGCCTGGCCGCCAGGACGTAGGAGTGCAGCGAGACCTTACGCGAGTTCTGGCCGTTGCCGGCCACCACCTCGGCCAGGGCCCGGACTCGCTGCGCCTCGGCCTCCAGTGGACCCAGCACATCGAGGCGCTCGCGCAACTGGGCCAGCAGGGCATCCACGGCGTCGACCCGCGCACCGGCGGTGGCGGCTGCCCCCTGGGCGCGGCCGAGCACGCCCGCTGCCGCCGCGGCCGCTGCCTGCGCATGGCCGAGCTTTGTCTGGGCGGCGGCCGAACCCAGCTCGCCCAGCGCCACCACCTCGGGCTCGGCCAACCGGGCCTGCGCGGCTGCCCGCACGTCCCGTGCCCGCGCAAGCTGGGCGTCCAGCTGCGCCAGGTCGCCCGCGCTGCGGCGGGCCACCCGCGCCGCTGCCAGCCCGTCGAACCCCGCGTCGGCGGCCAGCAGGAACGCACGCGCGTGGCGCTGCTGGGCCACCCGTTCCGCCGACGCGAGTTCAGTCCGGGCGGCGAGCAAGCGTGCTCCCGTGGTGGCCAGCCCGTCGAGCCGAGCACGACGGGTGGAAACGTCCGGGTCGGCGCCACGCTCGTCCTCCAGCCGGGTGAACGCCTCGGCACTGCGCTGCAGTAGGCCGTCACGCCGGGCGGTGGCCGTGGCCAGTTCCTGGTGCAGGCCCTGCTCGGTGGCGGCGAGCGACTCCGCGGCCGACCCCAGCTCAGCGCACCGCTGCTGCACCGCAGCCAACCCGGTGGCGGTCGCCGTGGCTTCGGCGTACTCCGCCGCGGCCGTGCACTCGGCGGCCGCCGCCACATCCGGCTCCAGCCCCCCACTGCCCTGCTCGGCGGCGTCGAGTTCACGCAGGGCGGCGGTCACGCGCGCCGCCGCGGTCAGCCCGGCGGCGGCCGCGGCCTGCTCGCCGGCGTGCGCAACCTGCTCGTCGCCGCTGCCCACCACCTGCTGTGTGGGCTGCGCCGGCCGGGGGTGGGAGCGGGAGCCGCACACCGTGCACGGTTCGCCATCCGACAGCGCCCCGGCGAGCTCGGCAGCCATGCCCATGAGGCGGCGTTCGCGCAGATCGAGCCAGTGCTCCTTGGCGGTAAGATAGGCCGCCACAGCGTCGGACTGCGCCGCGACGGCCCGAGTGTGCTCCCGGCGCAACTGGGGCACCCGAGCTGCGGCCACGGCCACCACTCGGGCGCGCTGCAGCTGCCGGCCCAGCGCAGGCACCAGGGCTGTGGCCTGCTGCGCCGACGTGCGCGCGAGTATCGCCGCAGCGAGCTGGTCGGGGAGCTGCTCGAGGCGGCTGGCGATGTCGTGCAGCCGTGCGCGCAGGGCGGTCTGCTGGTCGCCGAGCTGCTCGGCGGCGGCGGCGTCGGCGGTCGCCGCCGCGCCCAGCTTCACCAGCTCGGCCATCCGGCCGACCTCGCTGCGCCAGCTGTCACCGGCTGCGGTGAGGTCGGTGTGCCCCGCACGCTCCGCGTCCAGGGCGGCGGCACCGTCGCGGTCGGCGGTGACCGCGTCCGCCAGCAACCCCACGGCAGCGGCACCCTCGGCCACGGCGCGCTGCGCCTGGTCGGCATCGTCCGCGGCAGCCACCACGGATGCGGCGCGGCGAGCCGCGTCGGCCACCTCGGCGACGTGAGCCAGGTGCGGCTGCTGCGCGGCCAGCTGGCTGAGCTGCTCCTGCGCCTGCTGCCGCCGCTCCACCTGCTGCACCTGCTCAACGGCCCCGCGCAGCGCAACTTCGGCAGCGGCCGAAGTTGCCTGCGCGCAGGTCAGCGCGGCGGCGGCGCGGTCCCGCTCGGCGTGGGCGCCCTCCGCGAGCCGCTGCGCCCAGGCGAGCGGTCCAGTCACCGTCGTCGGCTCGTCATCCCGGCCCGCTGCGGTGCACAGCCGACCGAGCAGCCCGTCCACCTCCCTGGTGCCGGCGTCGGCTGCCACCGCCGTGACCCTGCGCCGCTCCGTCAGCCACTCCTCCGCGCCGCCGAAGCGCGCCGTGTCGAACAAGCGCTGTAGCAACTTGGCGCGCTCGGCGGTGTCCAACCGCAGGAACCTCGCGAAGTCACCCTGCGGCAGCAGCACCACCTGGAAGAACTGGTCAGCGCTCCACCTCGCGCCCCACCTCGTCGGGGCGGCTGGCTCCCCCGCTACCAGCGGAACCGGGGCACCCCAACCACGTCAGCGTCGCACTGGCGTTCTCCTTGGTGGTGCCGGTGCCGCGCCGCTTCACCCGCTGGTACTCCGGGCTACGTACCAGGCGCGCCCGCCGCCCCCCGACGGTCAGCTCGAGCTCCACCCGGGGTGTGGACCCCACCGGCGCGTGGTCGCTGAGCAACCGCCGTCCGTCCGCGTCCTGCCGGGCGCCGGGGAGCTTGCCGAACAACGCGAACGCCACGGCGTCCAGCACGGTCGTCTTGCCCGCCCCCGTGGCCCCGTGCAGCAGGAACAACCCGTCGGACCCGAGCGCGTCGAAGTCGACCCGCTCGGTCCCAGCGAACGGGCCGAACGCCGTGACCTGCAGGGAGTGCAACCTCACCGCGCAGCGCCCGCGTGCTGTTGCGCCAGCTGCAGGCCCTCGGCGACCAGCTCGGTTTCCCACCGTTCGGGGGCGCTCCGCACGTCGGTGAGGAACGATCCCACCACCTCCGTGTCACTGCGGCCACGCACCTTCTCGGCGTAGCGCAGCGCCTGATCACCGCCGGGTCGCCGCCACTGGAGGTGCACCGCGTGGGGGTAGCGGGTCTGCAACCGACGCATCGCCTCCAGCGGGCGCACCGCGTCGGTGAGCTCCGCCGACACATAGTGCCCCTCGGCTGCGGTGTACCTCGGGTCGTCGAGCAACTCGGCCAGCGGCCCCTCCAACTGGCTGAGGCCCCGCACCACCGGCAGCGGCAGGCGCCGCACCTGCTGCAGCCCGTCAACACCCAGGTCGAGCAACCAGACCGCCTTGCGGTGGCTGCGCTCACCGAAGGAGTACGGCAGGGGGCTCCCGCAGTAGCGCACCCGCTCGGTGAGCACCTGGGGGGTATGCAGGTGCCCCAATGCCACGTAGTCCACCCCGTCGAACACCCCGGCAGGCACCGTCTCGACCCCGCCGACGGCGATGGTGCGCTCACTGCCGGTAGCCGCACCGCCCACCACGAACGCGTGGGCCAGCACCACGCTGCGCGTGCCCGGCCGGGTGGCCAGGTCGGCGCGCACCCGACCCATGGCCGCGCCGAGAACGTCGGCGTGGCTGCGGGCGGCGGGCTCATCGAGGCCCGGACCTGCAGTGTCGGGTTCCAGAAACGGCAGCCCGTAGATGGCCACCGCTCCGTGGGAGTCGGCCAGCAGCACCGGGATGTCCAGCTCCGCCGACCGGGTGCGCAGGTGCAGCCCACCTGCCGCGGCGAACGATGCCGCGGCGCCAAGCCGGGGAGCGGAGTCGTGGTTGCCCGAGGTGGCGACGATGACCGCCCCCGCGTCCCTGATCTGCTCCAACGCCCGCGTGCACACCTCCACTGCGCGGGCGTTGGGCACCGCACGGTCGTATACATCACCGGCAAGGAGCACCACGTCCACCCCGTGCTCGGCCACCAGGGACGCGACGTGCGCCAGGACGCGGGCCTGGTCATCCAGCAGGTCCACGCCGTGGAAGGTGCGACCCACGTGCCAGTCGGAGGTGTGCAGCAAGCGCATGGGACGACCGTAGGGGCGCCCTCCGACAGAAACCGCCACCACCGCCGCCGCCACGCCGAACTGTCGGTGCCCGGGTGCGCCGAACTTTCGGTGCCCGGGTGCGCCGAACTGTCGGTGCCCGGGTGCACCGAACTGTCGGTGCCCGGGTGCACAGTGGCGGTCATGGACGTCCCGACCGTGCTGCTCTTCCTCGCCGCCCTGCTGGTGGGGGTGGCCCTTGGCTGGTTGGCGCACGTGAGCCGCGCAGGTAGCCACCTGGCCCGCGCGGAGGCCCAGCTGGCAGCCGGTCGCGCCAACGAGGAGACGGTGCGCCGCTCGCTGGAGTTGCTCACCGCGGACTCGGCCCGGCGCTCCTCGGGTGCGGTGGGTGAACAGGTAGCGGGGGTGGTGGGTCCGCTGCGTACGGCCGTGACCCAGCTCGCGCAGCATGTGGAGCAGATGGAACGCACCCGGGTGGATGCCTACGCCGGGCTGCGTGAGCAGGTGGCCGGCATGCACCGCACGTCGGAGCTGCTCACGTCGCAGACCACCCAACTGGTCACCGCGCTGCGCGCCCCCCAGGTGCGCGGGCGCTGGGGTGAGCTGCAGCTGGAGCGGGTGGTGGAGCTGGCCGGGATGGTCGAGCACTGCGACTTCAGCACCCAGGTCAGCGGGGTGGCTGAGCGGTCCGACGGCACCGCCGTCGTGCGTCCGGACCTGGTGGTTCGCCTGGCGGGTGGCCGCCGGGTGGTCGTCGACGCCAAGGTGCCGTTCCTCGCCTACCTGGAGGCCACGGAGGCCACCGGGGACGCCGAGCACCGGGCGCTGCTGCAGCGGCACGCCAAGGCGCTGCGGGCGCACGTGGATGCCCTGTCGGCCAAGACGTACTGGCAGGCTTTCGATCCCTGCCCGGAGTTCGTCGTGCTGTTCGTTCCTGGCGACCCGTTCCTCGAGGCGGCGCTCACCGCCGACCCGCAGCTGCTGGAGCACGCGTTCGCCGCCAACGTGGTTATCGCCACCCCCACCACGCTCATCGCCCTGCTGCGCACGGTCGCACACTCCTGGCGCCAGGAGTCGCTGTCGCGCGACGCCGTCGCGATCCACGCCCTCGGCCGGGAGCTCTACACCCGGTTGGCCACGGTCGGCGGGCACCTCGACAAGCTGGGCAGCCAACTCGGCCGGGCGGTCGACTCCTTCAACTCGACCGTCAGCTCCATGGAGAGTCGGGTGCTGGTCACCGCGCGCAAGCTGGGTGAGCTGCAGGTCGGCGGGACCGGACCGGACGCTGAGCTGCCGGCACCCCGTCAGGTGGAGCTCGCCCCGCGCAAGGTCCAGGCCGCCGAGTTGCTGGAGCGCTGAGGTCCAGGCCGCTGAGTTGCTGGAGCGCTGAGTTGCTGGAGCGCGGGCAGGGCCGAGTTCATCGTGCTGCGGCTAGGGTCGGCTTCGTGATGACGACCAGCCCACCCCGCAGCGGGGTCCGCATCGACGAAGGTTCCGTCGTCGCCGGCCGCCGCGGCATCCCCTGGTGGGCGGCCGTCGCCCTCGCCGTCGCCATGACGGGCGTCGGCATCGCCATCGACCTGTCCCGGGGCGACACGCTCACCCGGGTATTCCTGGCCTTCTACGCGGTGGGCTGCGTCGCGGCGGTGCTCGCCGTGATGTACCGCGGGATCTTCGCGACCATGGTTCAGCCACCGCTGGTGCTCGCCGTGGCCGTCCCGCTGGTGGTCAAGCTCCTCGGTGGCGGATCGACCGGCGGCCTGCGCAACCAGGTCATCACCCTCGTCGTGCCGCTGATCAACGGCTTCCCCACCATGGCGGTGACGACGGCCGTCACCGTAGCGCTGGGCACCGCGCGGATCGTGATCCACCGCAAGGCAAACCCACAGAACATCGGCCCGGCAGCCGCCCGCCCCGGCGACCGTGACCGGATCGACACCCGCAGCGCGGGAGCCGACGTCGAGCGTCCCGTCCGCGCCCAACCCGCCCGCTCACCGCACCGCCGGCTCTGAGCAGGCGCCCAGATCAGCGCCGCGCGCGTGGGCTCCGCAACTCGTGCGGTAGCGCGAACACGAGGGTCTCGTTGGCCGTCGTCACCGGCTGCACCGCATCGAACCCCCGCTCGGCGAGCCACTCGAGCACGCCGCGCACCAGCAGCTCCGGCACCGATGCACCCGAGGTGACGCCCACGGTGCGCACCCCCACCAGCCAGCCCTCGTCGACCTCGGCGGCGTAGTCGACGAGGTGAGCGGCGCGCGCGCCCGCACCCAGCGCCACCTCCACCAGCCGGACCGAGTTGGACGAGTTGCGCGAGCCCACCACGAGCACCAGGTCGCACTCCGGGGCCATGGCCTTGACCGCGACCTGCCGGTTCTGGGTGGCGTAGCAGATGTCGTCGCTGGGCGGATCCTGCAGCTGCGGGAAGCGCGCGCGCAGCCGCTGCACCGTGTGCATGGTCTCGTCGACACTCAGCGTGGTCTGCGACAGCCAGATGACCTTCGACTCGTCCCGCACCGTCACGGCGTCGACGGAGTCGGGCCCGTCCACCAGCTGCACGTGCGCCGGCGCCTCCCCCGCCGTGCCCTCCACCTCCTCGTGGCCGGAGTGACCGATGAGCAGGATGTCGAAATCGTCGCGGGCGAAGCGCTTGGCCTCCTGGTGCACCTTCGTCACGAGCGGGCAGGTGGCGTCGATGGTGCGGAGCCCACGCTCGGCGGCCGCGGCGTGCACCGCGGGGGAGACCCCGTGGGCGGAGAACACCACCAGCGAGCCCTCCGGCACCTCGTCGGTCTCCTCGACGAAGACCACGCCGCGGTCGGACAGCGACTGCACCACGTGCCGGTTGTGCACGATCTCCTTGCGCACGTACACCGGTGCGCCATGCTTGGCCAACGCCTGCTCCACGGTCTCCACCGCACGGTCCACCCCCGCGCAGTATCCGCGTGGCTCGGCCAGCAGGACGCGTCTGGTGGTGCCGTCGTTCCAGTCGTCGGTGGTCCCCAGGCTCACGTCAACGGACATACCGCAAGCCTACGGGGACGCACCGGCCGCCACGTCACGTCGCCACGGTCGGGGGATTGAGGCAGGCTGCACCCATGCCTCGACTGCCCCTCGCCGTGCGGGTCGCCGCCGGCCTCGCCGCCACCGCCGTCGACGAGGTGCGTCACCTCCCGTCCACGATGGTCTCCCTGCCCGTCACCGCCGTCAGCCAGGTGCTGCAGAGCTACATGCGGGCCCAACAGCAGGTGACGGCGCTGGCCATCAAGGGCGACGAGGTTCTCTCGTTCCTGTCCCCGGCCCAGGAGACGCCCGAATGGGCGACTTTCGACGATGACCAGCAGGTCGCCACCCCACCGCCTGCGCGGCCCAGCAACTCCGGCCGTTTCGCGCTGTACTCCCAGGTGCCCACCGGCGCGGACGGTGTACCGACCCCCCGCACGGCCACACCCCACACGGCCACACCCCACACGGCCACACCCCACACGGCCACACCCCACACGGCCACACCCCGCACCGCCAGGGACCTCACCGAGGCTGCCGCCGACATCCCACCGGCGCCGCTGCCCGGTTACGACGCGATGACCCTGGCGCAGCTCCGCGCCCGGCTGCGCGGGCTCTCGTTGGCCGAGTTGGAGGATCTGCTGCTGCACGAGGGTGCGAGCCAGGCGAGGGCGCCGTTCCTCACGATGCTGTCCAACCGGGTCGCCTCCGTCCGCTCGAAATGACCACGTCGGTGAGCAGGTGAGCGCCCGGTGACCGGACCCAGCACCGCCGAGCGGCCCTGGCCGGTGCGCACGGTCGCGCTCAAGGTCCAGCAGTGGATCTCCCGGCTCGGCGCGGTGTGGGTGGAGGGGCAGCTCACGCAGATCACCGCCAGGCCGGGGACGGCCACCGCGTTCCTGGTCCTCCGCGATCCGGCCGCTGACGTGTCGCTGAACCTCACCTGCTCACCAAAGTTGTTGCGCACCAGTGAGTTCCCGCTCGCCGAGGGCAGCAGGGTGATCGTGCACGGCCAACCCAACTTCTACGCCGGGCGCGGTGCGTTCTCCCTGCGGGTCGACGCGATCCGCCCGGTGGGCGTGGGTGAGCTGCTCGCCCGCATCGAGCGGCTGCGCCAGCTGCTCGATGCGGAGGGCCTGTTCGACCCGAGACTCAAGCGCCGGCTGCCGTTCCTGCCGCACACCGTGGGACTGATCACCGGTCGCGCCAGCGCCGCAGAGCGCGACGTGCTCAGCGTCGCGAGCGACCGTTGGCCGGCCGTGCACATCACCGTGCGCAACACCGCCGTCCAGGGTCCGACCGCGGTGCCCCAGATCTGCGCTGCGCTGGCGGAGCTCGACGCCGCGGAGGCGGTGGAGGTCATCATCATCGCCCGCGGGGGTGGCAGCGTGGAAGACCTGCTGCCCTTCTCCGACGAGGCACTGTGCCGGGCGGTAGTCCGCTGCCGCACACCCGTGATCAGCGCGATCGGACACGAGCCGGACAACCCCCTGCTCGACCACGTCGCCGATGTCCGGGCCGCCACCCCCACCGACGCCGCCAAGCGGGTGGTGCCCGACGCCGCCGCCGAAACGGCCCTGGTGCACGAGCTGCGCGCCCGCGGCCGGGCCGCGCTCGTCGCCTGGGTGGCACGCGAGGTGCGTGGCCTGCAGCAGCTGCGCAGCCGACCGGTGCTCGCCGACCCACTGCGCACGCTGGACACCCGGGTGCAGGAGGTGGCCAGGCTCCGCACCGACGCCCGCCGAGACGTCCGCCGACAGCTGGAGACCGCCAGCACCGCCACCGCGAGCCTGCGCGCCCGGCTGGTCACGCTGGGCCCCGCCGCCACCCTGGCCAGGGGATACGCCGTGGTGCAGCGGGTCGAAGGCCACGGTGCGCACGTGCTGCGCTCGGTGGGCGAAGCGCCGGGTGGCACCGCCCTGCGCATCCGGCTCGCCGACGGCGCCGTGCACGCGATAGCGAAGGAGCTGGGCCGATGACGGAGCAGGCAGCGTCCGAACTGGGCTACGAACAGGCCCGCGACGAGCTGGTGGAGGTGGTGCGCCAGCTCGAGCAGGGCGGGCTGGACCTCGACGCGTCGCTGGCGCTGTGGGAGCGGGGCGAGGCGCTCGCCACCCGCTGCTGCGAGCACCTGGCCGGCGCCCGCGCCCGGGTGGAGGCCGCCCTGGCCAGGGCCGACCGCGACGGTTGAGCGACGGCCCCTGGCACCCGCATCACCGGCTGGCTCCCGCATCACCCCGGGCGACCGCATCATCCCGGCAGCGGCGCCCCGGCGAGGACCGCGCCGGCCAGCTCACTGAACTGCCGGTCGCTCCCGCTGCCGGTGATGAGCAGCCGCACGCTGCCCTGGTCGCTGACCCAGGCGGGCTCACTGCCCTGCTGCGCGTACAGCTGCCACGTGCCGCCGCCCACCTGCTTCGCGCCGGTGCGGGTCCGCAACCCCGGAACCTCGGCGGCGAGGAGCACGTCCGCGGCGGCGTTGCTCTGCGCCAACCGGAGATACGCCCCACCCGGGGTGACGTAGCCCACCCGCGCCGACGTGCCGCCTGCGGTGCCGCCCACCGTCACGTTGCTACTGGAGTTGGCCACCCACCCGTCGGGCAGCTGCGGCTGGCGGATCGGAAAGCTCAGCAGCCGGGCGTCGTCCGCCAGCACCCTGGTCACGTCGATGGTCGGTGGCGGTGCGGAGCTGGGACCACCCGGGCTGAAGGCGCAGGCCCTGGACAGTCCCGCGAGCGCGAGGGAGATCAGCACCAGCGGCACGATCGACGCCACCAGGTCCCGGGAGGACTGCAGGTGACGAGGTTTGTCGGCGGGCACGTCAACCATCCTCCCACCGCCGCTCGCCGCGAATTCCCCGGCCGCAGCGCCGCCGTCTGCCAGGATCAAGGCTCCGCCAGCCCCGCGCAGCCGCGTCCGGGCGCCCACCGAAGGAGCCACCGATGACCCCGGCGACCACCACCCCGCGACGGCGTGAACCACCCGACCGCAACCTGGCGATGGAGCTGGTGCGGGTCACCGAGGCCGGTGCCATGGCCGCCGGGCAGTGGGTGGGCCGCGGGGACAAGAACGGCGGCGACGGTGCGGCGGTGGACGCCATGCGCAAGCTGGTGAGTTCGGTGTCCATGCGGGGCGTGGTGGTGATCGGTGAGGGCGAAAAGGACGAGGCGCCCATGCTCTTCAACGGTGAGGAGGTCGGCGACGGATCCGGACCGGACTGCGACGTGGCCGTCGACCCCGTGGACGGCACCACCCTGATGGCCAAGGGCATGCCCAACGCCATCGCGGTGCTCGCGGTGTCCGAGCGCTTCGCCATGTTCGACCCCTCGGCGGTGTTCTACATGGAGAAGATCGCCGTCGGCCCGGAGGCCGCGGACGTCATCGACATCGCCGCGCCCGTCGCGGAGAACCTGCGAAAGGTGGCGAAGGCCAAGGGCGCCACCGTCTCCGAGGTCACGGTGTGCGTGCTGGACCGGCCACGCCACGAAGGGCTGATCGGCGAGATCCGCGAAGCAGGCGCCCGCATCCAGACCATCTCCGACGGTGACGTGGCCGGAGCCATCGCCGCCGCCCAGCCCGACTCGGGGGTCGACATCCTGCTCGGCATCGGGGGTACGCCCGAGGGCATCATCGCGGCCGCGGCGATCCGGTGCATGGGCGGGGCGATCCAGGGCCGGCTCGCCCCCAGGGACGACGCCGAGCGGCGCAGAGCGCTGGACGCCGGGCACGACCTCGACCGGGTGCTGGGAACCCACGACCTGGTGAGCGGGGAGAACGTGTTCTTCTGCGCCACCGGTATCACCGACGGCGACCTGCTCCGGGGGGTGCGCTACCGCGGCGGGGGGTGCGCCACGCAGTCGATCGTCATGCGGAGCAAGTCCGGCACCGTGCGGATGATCGACGCCCACCACCGCATGGAGAAGTTGCGGGAGTACTCCACGATCGACTTCGAGAGCTGAGGTCGGGCGGCTGCTCACCCCTCGTCGGAGGAGTGCCCGGGGAACAGGTGCGCGGCCGGGTCCAGCGCCACCGCGATGTTGTTGACCGCGGTGGCGGCCTCCCCGAAACCTGTGGCGATGAGGTTCACCTTCCCGGGGTAGGTGCAGATGTCACCCGCCGCGTACACCCGCTCTCTGGGCGTGCGCATCGTTGAGTCGACCGTGATCTGCCGATGGTCGATGTCCAGGCCCCACTCGGTGATCGGGCCGAGGTCCGCGGTGAAACCCAGTGCGGCCACGACGGTCTGCGCGGGCAGGGTGCGCACCTCGCCACCCACGGCCACCTGCAGCCCGGTGAGCGCGCCGGCGGGGTCGGAGACGAAGCCGGCCACCTGCGCGTCGGTGACCAGCTCCACACCCAGCGCCTTGACGGCATCGACCGTGCCGGCGTGGGCGCGGAACCTGGCGCGGCGGTGCACCAGGGTCACGCTGCGGGCCACGGGATGCAGGGCGAGCGCCCAGTCGAATGCGGAGTCGCCGCCACCGACCACCACGACGTCCTGCCCGGCGTGCACGCCCATGCTGGGGACGAAGTGCACCAGCCCCCGGCCCACCCAACCGTCACCGGAGGGCAGCGGGCGCGGGGTGAACGTCCCCAGGCCCCCGGTGATGAGCACCGCGCGGGTGCGGACGGTGTCGCCGTCGGTCAGGCCAACGTCGAAGCCGTCCGACAGCGGTGTCAGCGTCGCCGCCTGCTCGCCAAGCAGGTAGGTCGGTGAGTAACGGGCGGCCTGGGCCACCAACCCCTCGACGAGCTCGCGACCACGAACGGCGGGAAACCCGGCCACGTCGTAGATCAGCTTCTCCGGGTACATCGCCGTCACCTGGCCACCGGGCTCGGGCAGCGTGTCCACCACGGCGGTGGAGAGCCCGCGGAAACCCGCGTAGAAGCTCGCGTAGAGCCCGGTGGGCCCCGCACCCACCACCAGCAGGTCGCATGTCTTCTGGCTCAACCCTGTCTGGCTCAACCCTGGCTCCTCAACCTGGCTCCTCGCTCGGTGGCGGTGTCCAGCCTCACCCTAGGCACCCAGGGCGCCGTGCGGGACGGGCCGCTCCGGTGGCAAAGTCTGCTCCCATGACGGTGGACAACGGCGACTTCCGGATCGAGCGCGACACGATGGGCGAGGTGCGGGTGCCCGCAGCCGCGCTGTGGCGGGCGCAGACCCAGCGCGCGGTGGAGAACTTCCCGATCAGTGGGCGCGGCCTGGACCGCGCGCAGATCCGGGCGTTGGGCCTGCTCAAGGCGGCGTGTGCCCGGGTCAACGCCCAGCTCGGGGTGATCGCCGACGATCAGGCCGCCGCGATCGCCGCTGCCGCCGACCAGATCGCGGCCGGCCGCCACGACGATCAGTTCCCCATCGACGTCTTCCAGACCGGCTCGGGAACCAGCTCGAACATGAACGCCAACGAGGTGATCGCCACCCTGGCCGCGAAGGCCGGTGTCGACGTGCACCCCAACGACCACGTCAACGCCTCGCAGAGCTCCAACGACACGTTTCCGACCGCGACGCACCTGGCGGCGACGGAGGCCGCGGTCACCGAACTGGTGCCCGCGCTGGAGCACCTGCACGCCGCCCTGGTGGCCAAACAACTGCAGTGGGCGACGGTGGTGAAGTCCGGCCGCACCCACCTCATGGACGCGGTACCGGTCACTTTGGGCCAGGAGTTCGGGGGCTACGCCCGGCAGGTCGCCGCCGGAGTCGAGCGGGTGCAGGCCACGTTGCCGCGCCTGGGTGAGCTGGCGATCGGCGGGACCGCGGTGGGCACCGGGCTCAACGCGCCACAGGGCTTCGGCGCCGCGGTGGTGGCCGCGCTGCGCGAGGCAACCGGGCTGGGTGTGCTCAGCGAGGCCGTCGACCACATGGAGGCCCAGGCGTCGCGGGATGCGCTGGTCGAGGTATCCGGGGCGTTGCGCACGATCGCGGTGTCGCTCACCAAGATCTGCAACGACCTGCGCTGGATGGGTTCGGGCCCGCGCACCGGCCTCGGCGAGCTGCGGCTGCCCGACCTGCAGCCAGGCAGCTCGATCATGCCGGGCAAGGTCAACCCGGTGATCCCCGAGGCCACCCTGCAGGTGTGCTCCCAGGTCGTCGGCAACGACGCGGCGATCGCGTGGGCGGGCGCATCGGGTTCCTTCGAGCTCAACGTGCAGATCCCGGTGATGGCCCGCAACCTGCTCGAGTCGATCCGCCTGCTGACCAACGCCTCCCGGCTGCTGGCCGACCGCTGTATCGACGGCGCCGAGGCCGACGCCGAGCACTGCCGGGAGCTCGCCGAGTCGTCGCCGTCCATCGTCACCCCGCTGAACTCGGCGATCGGCTACGAGGAGGCGGCCGCCGTCGCGAAGCAGGCGCTCACCGAACGCAAGACCATCCGCCAGGTCGTGCTCGAGCGTGGGCTGGTGCCGGACAAGCTGAGCGAGGACGAGCTGGACCGTCGCCTCGACGTGCTGGCGATGGCGCAGGTCCGCGAGCCCTGAGTCCCGCACGGGTCGGTCCTCGCGGGGTTATCCACAAGAGCACAGGTTGTCCACAGGTCGGCTCGCTCCGGCCCTGGGGGACACCCGTCGTCACGAGACTACGAACTCAGAGCACGAACTCAGAGATCGGAGCACCGTGACAGCACACCCCAGCCCCGAGCCGGTTCCGCTCACCGCGGCCACGATCAGCGTCACCGAACTCAACCACGCCACCGCCACCGTGCTCAGCCGGGTCGAGCAGGGCGAGCACCTGACGGTCACCCACCGGGGCCAGGTCATCGCGCAGCTCGTTCCCGCAGCACCCCACCCGCTGGCACCTCTGGTCGGTGCCCGTCTGTTGCAGCCACCGACCAGGCTCTTCGGGTTCCCCGCGACCAAGCGTCCCCCGCCACCGTCACCACCGTCGTGGCGGATGCGGTGATCTACGTCGACCCCACCGCCCTGCTGGCGATGGTGCAGCGGCAACGGCGGGGACGGGCGTTGGCGCGCTGGCTCAACGAGGACCGGCGCCGGGTGGTGCTGACGTCCGTGCTCAGCGAGATCGAGCTGCACCGCGCCCTGCGGGTGAACTCACCCGACCTGCTGCCGCTGTGCACCGCCATGCTGGGCCGGGTGAACCGGTACGAGGTCGACCGCGAGGTGCGCCTGGTCACCGCCTCGTTCGGGCCCGATGTCAGTACCACCTCAGCGGTCCACGTGGCCACCGCGTTGGTGGTACTCGGGGAGCGCGCCGAAGCGTTCGTGACCTATGACCGTGACCTGGCGGTCGTCGCCCGCAGCTGTGGGCTGCCGGTCCGGGCCCCGCAACGCTGACCGGGACCGGCAGCGGTGACTCAGCCCACCCCTGGCCCGAACTCCTCGAGCATCTCGGTGACCAGCGCGGCGATGGGCGAACGCTCACTGCGGGTCAGGGTGATGTGCGCGAACAGCGGGTGGCCCTTCAGCTTCTCGATCACCGCGGCGACCCCGTCGTGGCGCCCCACCCGCAGGTTGTCCCGCTGCGCGACGTCATGGGTGAGCACCACCCGGGAGCCCCTGCCGAGCCGGGACAGCACGGTGAGCAGGACGTTGCGCTCCAGGCTCTGCGCCTCGTCGACGATGACGAACGAGTCGTGCAGCGAACGGCCACGGATGTGCGTCAGGGGCAGCACCTCGAGCATGCCGCGCGCGAGCACCTCCTCGATGGTGGCGGGGTCGGCCATGCCTTCCAGGGTGTCGAACACCGCCTGGCCCCACGGCCCCATCTTCTCGGCCTCGCTGCCGGGCAGGTAGCCCAGGTCCTGCCCACCCACGGCGTAGAGGGGTCGGAACACCAGTACCTTGCGGTGCGCCCGCCGCTCCAACACCGACTCCAACCCCGCGCACAGCGCCAGGGCCGACTTCCCGGTCCCGGCCCGCCCCCCCAGCGACACGATCC